>ERZ1643249.16-NODE-16-length-288816-cov-32.475099_pt1 | contig 288816 bp, 206 predicted proteins | sample MGYA00579263_ERZ1643249 | MGnify/ENA primary metagenome ERZ1643249 (study PRJEB29033, sample SAMEA4952264) | chicken gut metagenome | biome: Broiler Chicken; feature: Gastrointestinal Tract; material: Caecum | place: Ireland | collected 2018 | study: Broiler...
AACCCCGGCCTCCAAACACAATAACCAGTGGCCTCAAAAGCTACGAATATTCACCGTGGTTGAACCATGGCGCGCACCCGTTCCGGATTGCTCCGAACAGACCCACATCGGTGAGATGTTCCGTATGATGGACGATCTTATTGTTGCCGTGACGCGAAAGATCGAGTTGCTTGAGCGGCGAAAGACCGCTTACCTGCAACGTTTGTTCGTATGAGGTTTAGCCTGTTTCCACTGTCGCCGTGTGGGTGACGGTGGAAAGGTAATCATGCATAAGAACCAGTATCTGCCGACGTACTTCCATAACTGGATGGAGATGTACAAGAAAGGAGCGGTGACTGATATCACCTTCCGTAAATACGAGCTGACATACCAGCATCTGTTGAAGCTTGCGCCCAGATTGTCTCTGGGCAGCATCACGCGAATCGAATATCAGCAGCTACTCAATGTCTTCGCGGAAGACCATGAGCGCCAGACAGTCATGGATTTCCACCATCAGGTCAAGGCTGCTCTGCTTGATGCGGTGGAGGAAGGCGTCATCCCACGGGATCCCACGCGCAAGGTCGTGATCAAGGGAACCGTGTCTCGAAAGCATAAACCCAAATTCCTCAACCAGCACGAACTGCAGAAGTTTCTAGACCAACTGGAACTACGTGGAGTTCCCAACGTCGATTATTTGCTGTTGCTAATTGCAAAGACTGGACTGCGTTTCGCGGAAGCCCTTGCCGTCACACCGCAGGACGTCGATTTCCACAGGCAAATGCTCAATGTCAGTAAGACCTGGAGCTACAAGGATTCCTTCGGACGTTTCGCCAAGACAAAGAACAAATCTTCCAACAGGAAGATTCGGATCGATTGGATGCTGTGCATGCAACTCAAACAGCTATCCGAAGGGCGTCCCGAAGACAAACCGCTGTTCATACACGAGGGGAAACGTATCTACAACTCCACGGTCAACGACCGGCTCGCCCGACTCTGTGCACAGGCCGACGTTCCTGTAATCTCCGTCCACGGATTGAGACACACACATGCCTCGCTGCTGCTTTACGCGGGAGTTTCCGTTGCATCGGTGGCACGACGCCTCGGTCATGCCAACATGAGCACCACGCAAAGCACCTACCTGCACATCATCAAAGAACTGGAAAACCAAGACAATGACCGTGTGATGCAATTCCTCAGCACATTACAGTAATTAGGCAATTGCTTTACACAAATAGTTGTTGGAGATAATATGACTTTATCTTCTGCAAATCTTCAGCTTTCTTCTTGACAAGAGCAGTTAGCTCATCATTTAGAACGAGGAATTCGCTTATCCGCTCCTGTTCGGCCAATGAAGGTATTGTTACTCGAATTTCCGAAAGGAGCGGATACTTCAGATTCCACGTATCGGAAGTTAACCCTTGCGAATAACGTTGGAACAAATGAAGCATCCTTACCAGCTTGAACATCTGAGCGAAGAAGGAGGACGAAACTTCTGAACTCGGGATAAGTACGGTATATGCCGGACTCAGGATTCCGGAATAGGGAGATACACCACTTGCCCCTTGCCACATCCGCATTGTGTTATATGCGATGTCACCTGTCTTCACTTGCTTGTAATTCGATTTATCCTCGCTGGAATTATCTTTACGTTCAAGCGAAGAAGCTGGTACGACTCCATTGGTAATGGTGACGGATATAAGTTCACCTTGGTTACTTCGTTCAGACCTTTCCTTGAATAGTTCTCCCAACTTACGCTGCTGCCATGGCTCTGTGAATCCTTTGAAGCGGAGTTGCTGGCTGAAGATGGCCTGCAAATAGTAGCGTTTCTTGAGTTTGAGCAGGTCGGCCTTTTTCTTGGCGGCAGCGATAAGCTTGTCAATTGTATGGAGAAACAAAACAATGCGATATTGTTCTTCAATATTTGGGATATTAAGGGACATATCCAAAAACGTAGGAACATGAACTCGCTTTGCTTTTCTTGAACCGTCCGCAAGATTACCTTGATATAAATAAGTATGTTTGCTGAGGCATGTCATTAAAATGAAATTCGGATCAGCAGATGGTAAAATGTCAAAGGCTGGCGAATCCGCTGTGGACTCGTACCCGTCAAGTTCGGGTGGCACTAATCCAAAAGCCGCATGAAGGAAATCTAGCTTCCCATACATCAGTTGCCCGGTATGCCGAATATAATATTTCGTTGCATTGCTGCCTGCTGTCACCGTCTCTTTCTCGACCACGCCTTTGCCCCACAGTTTTACTGTTAGTTTATTCGCTTCAGAACCATCGTGCCCCGGAATATTGCTCTCGATTAAGTAGTCCGAATACTTACGCTGCTGCCAAGGGTCAGCAAAGCCTTTGAAACGGAGTTTCGGCTGCAATATCTTCCCTTGCGGGAGCTTTCGCTGCATTTCAGCGTTCAGCATGCCATCGTCGTTCATATCGTCGCTCTTTGTAGATTGGTTGCTCATCGATGCTCCGTGGTATTCTCTGTAGTAGATAACTCGTGAAGGATTACAGCTGGGTCCCAGAATGGGGTAGGCGTTTGCCGAGCATTCCTATGCTCCTGGGGTTATCTGCCTCTTAAGGCTCCCGATGATTTCATCGGGAGCCTTTACGATTTCTCCGACGATGAAATCAATCATATGCTGCGAATAGGTCCATCGCGGTGCCTCGTCGCCGATTACATACTTGTATGCATAACGTTCATCGCTTTTCAAATCATAGAACCTGATGAACAGCTGAAGCGTATAGCTGTTGAATTCGGTATGTTCCCTTCCTCCCGATACATAGTGCATGACAGTTCCGGAAGCCGCCAATCTAGTATTCACTGCGTCGATGACGTTATGGTACGTATAACGATGTGTATCGGCAGGATTTTTGATGTCTTTCACTATTGCAACGGGGTTCGCGGATTCTTTTTCCACGCGCACAGTGAAATCGGCATCTTTCTTGCTTCGGACAATGTATAGGTTCTGCCGTACCGGTATGGTGAATCTATCGGATGCTGTCTGTTCCTGATCAACATTGATGGCATTGGCTTGCCTGATGAATCGCTCAGCAATCTCAGCGGGATACTTCAGTCGAATCTGCTCATTGGTTAACGGCTCAGCCGTAGCCGACAACATAAGGAAATTCTGCTGTATGTAATCGGAAATCTCCCGTTTATGAAAACGATTTAATTCTCCAGCGAAATTCAATACGCACGCTTGGAACAGCGGCGCATATGCCGCTTCATAATCTTCAGTAATGAAATGTGTACTGGTATTGCGCAGTTCGATGATTCGTTCCAGATTGAGGCGCAGAGGCTGTCGTTTATCCGTATAAATACGGCGAATCACCTCATTTACCGACAACGTGCGTTCGGGGTTATCGCGATAATAAATCGGCTCACCACGTTGTATCAGTTCTGCTTTCAACATCAGTTCCCATGCGTTGATAATGAAGAACGAGAATCCTTCAACGCGGTATCTGATTGTGGGTTTGTTATAAATTTCCAAACCCACGAGAAATGCCTCGATACTTTTATCGACAAGTTTGCCTATGATCTCTTGTTCACTAAGCACAGGCATCCCCTTCCGTTGGCACCAAATCAGCCACCATGGCGTCGAATTGCGCTTGTAGCCGCGCAATTTCCGCATCGACTTCGGCAAGCTGACGATTCACTTCATCAATATCGATGGGCTCCTCTTCCTCGAAGGTGTCGACGTACCGCGGAATGTTGAGGTTGTATTCGTTCTCCTTGATCTCGTCTGGCGAAGCGACATGCGCGTACTTGTCAACGTCCTTGCGATTGATATAGGTTTCGAAGATCAGGTCGATGTCCTCATCGCGTAGATGATTCTGATTCTTGCCCTTTTCGAAGTGTTGCGAAGCATCGATAAACAGTATGTCTCGGATTTTCCTGTCTTTCCGGAAAACCAGCACGACGGTCGGGATCGATGTGGAATAGAACAGATTGGCGGGCAATCCGATCACGGCATCGAGATAGTTCTTCTCGATCAACGCTTTACGAATGACCCCTTCAGCCGCGCCACGGAACAGGACTCCATGCGGCAGGACAATCGCCATACGACCGGAATCCTTGAGATGGTAGACACAGTGCTCCACAAACGCGAAATCAGCTTTCGACTTTGGCGCAAGCTTACCAAAGTCCTTAAAACGCGGGTCCTTCAGCTTGGTCTCGGTGTTGTCCCAATGCTGAGAATACGGAGGATTAGCGACTACGGCATCGAATGCCCGGGGATGATCAATACCATTCTCATCGACGCCATCCGGCCAATCCTGTTCCAATGTATCCGCATTGCGCAGCTTCATGTACTTGTAGTCAACGCCGTGCATCATGAGATTCATTCGTGCCAAGTTGTAGGTCGTACGATTCAGTTCCTGGCCATGGAATCGGACCCGCCCCTCACGCTCAGAACCCGGCAGTTCCTTCTGTACGGTCAACAACAACGAACCCGAGCCGCAGGTCGGGTCATACACGCTGAAATCCTTGTTCGTATCAAGAATGACATCCGCACCTTCGGAGGTTGGATCCGCGTAGGTCACCAATTTGGCCAGTACACGGGACACTTCGTGCGGCGTATAGAATTCACCAGCCTTCTTACCGGAATTGCTGGCGAACTGCGCAATAAGGTACTCGTAGACATCGCCGAGAATATCGTGGCCGGATTCATCCTTGAAGTCGATGGAGTCCACCTTCTCCGCCAAGTTGGACAGACTCTTGGCACGAGCCGCCGTGGAGTTGCCCAGCGAGGAATCAGCGAGATTGATGTCGGAGAACACCTCTCGGAAATCTTTCTCTGCAGTGGCGTTCAACTCGGCGTTCTGCCGGAACGAATCGAACATCGCCTGAAAATAGTCGGGGCGAAGAGACTGGTCACGAATCCTGGCTATCAAAGACGCCCATGTGTATTCCGGATCAATGACGTATCCAAGGCTTTGAGAGATGTCCTCGCGCCAAGCCTCAATACCATCCGATTGTGTCTGACGAGCATATGCGTCATTAAGCGTCTCACCCTCATAGGTCTCGATGACATTCTGGTTCCTCAAATCCTCCAGATACATCTCCTGTCGTTCGGACAAATAACGATAGAAAATGAATCCGAGGATGTAATCGCGAAACTCGTCAGCGGACATCTTGCCGCGCAGATCGTTCGCCATCGCCCACAACTGAGATGTGAGCTGCCTTGCCGTATTCTGTTCTGCCATGGGATAATTCTTTCTCAGTAATGGGATACTACATAATCGGCAAACTCATACAAAGCCTGCCGAAGGGAATTACGGTACTTAATCGGGCTTAGTCTGCGAATCTCCTCATCCTGCGCATCCTGCTGATAGAGACGTTCCGCAACGGCATCCGCCAATAACTGAGACAATTCTCCGCCATCCGCAAGATCCTCCTTATGCAGGATATGCCGGTCCAGCATCCTGTCGATCAGCAGCTTGGCCGTTGCCACATCAACCAACCCCCATTTTTCGCGGAACCGCAATGAGGCCTGCCGACGGTCCCGTGCCGTATGGCCTCGGACAATCTCCGAGACCGATTCCGGGACCACTGGATACGTGACGCCTTCAAGCTCTCCGACTTCCATTGCCTCATCAGCCGTAGCCACCATCTGATCAGCCAAACGGCGATCCTCAAGTTGATCAGTCGCACGTTTGAAGTTGTCATACGTTGCCCGAACAGTTGCAGCACCCTCCTTAACCTCGTTCAGCAATTTAGCCAACAGCTCGTTGATGTAATCGTAATTAATGCGAATCTCGGCGATATGCTCCACGCCGAAATCCAGCATCGATACATCAATCAGGCTTTTCCGCTCTTCGGCAAGCTTTTTCAGTTCGCTACGCGCCGGACCATTCAACCATTTTTCCTGGTCATCGGACAGCTTGAGTTCTTTCAATAACTGTTCCGGCTGATCGTAATCGAATTCGGTATATTGTTTAAGCTGTGAGACCCCGCTATTGAACCGACTGATCAGATTGGCCATTTCCTGCTGTTCGTTTTCACTCGCCGGCAGTACGGTAAACCCATCCGATAGTTCGCGCAGATTCTCGACAATCTGTTTGGTGTTCTCCTTCACCTCGCTGAATGGTTTGGCAAGGATGCCACTATCCTGCAGGTCCTTGAACGAATCCTGCACCATCGCCGAATCCCGATTCGCGTAAATGCTCAGTGCCTCATCCATCAATCTCTTCGAGGTTTCCGGCCAGCGGTAGTTGACAATATGGCCCCACGGCTTAGCATGCATGTCCTGAATGCGATTCGTACGTGAATATGCCTGAATCAAATTGGCTCCGGCCAGCGTGCGATCCACGTACAACGTATTCACGTTGGGCGCATCATATCCGGTAAGCAACTGATCGATCACAATGACGATATCCAGTTTCTCGCCTTCGGCCTCGCCACGCAGACGGTCCATGACATCGTTGAAATACTCCCCTACGGTCCGATCGTCAAACGATGTGCCAAATGCCGTGTTGTACGCCATCATGGCAGCCCGCAATCCACGGTTCTTATCCAATTGATACTCGGAATTATCCGTACCATAGGAAAACGTCAAGGCGATATTGAGAGGACGCTTCCCCTCTCCAATCAATTGTTCGTTTCGCCTCTGAAACTCCTCGAAATACTGTATCGCCATTGGTGCAGACGATTTCCCGCCACCGACATGTGTGGTCAGAATCGCGCTATACCGCCCCTCCTTCGATCGGTTGCGCCAATGAACGACAATGTCATCCACAACCTGCTCAACATGTTTCTGGTTATTGTCATATACGCCGGAATCGATATATTTGTCCACTTCCTCGGGACTCATGCGCGCCACTTTGCGGCTGATGTCCTTATCGGACCAGTGTGGATACCGTTGCCTCAACAAATCAGGCAGCAATTGACCAGTGATTTCCGTATTGGGAATCGTATTCTCAAAATCTACGTTGAATCCCAATACGTTCCTGTCAGCTATCGCCTCACGAATGGTATATGCATGAATCAGATCGCCGAATGCGGCATGCGTCATATCACCCTCAAACGCCGGAGTACCCGTGTACCCAACCCATGCCGACCGCGGGAAAGCCTTTTTGATACGCTTGAGCATCTCTCCGTTCGTGGAACGATGTGCCTCATCCACGACGAACACGAAATTCATATCCGGTGCTTTGAATGAGTCACGCTTGCACAAGCGATCCAACTTCTGAATGGATGTCACCACAATCGAGTTGTTCCGGCTGCGACTACGCAGTTTAGCTCGCAATACACCGGTGTTCGCGGTCTCCGAAACCACACCGGCATTGTCCTCATCGGCATCGGGATCATAGGCGGAATACTTCTCGAACGTCTGTCTCGTCAAAGCCACACGATCGACCACGAACACCACTTTGTCCACATTGGGCAAGCGGGAGGCCAACCATGCTGTCTTAAAACTGCTGATCGTCTTTCCCGATCCGGTGGTATGCCAGATATACCCGGATTCCTGCGCATCCGTACCAAATACGTGAGTACGCAACCGTTCGATTACACGACGAGTGGCATATACCTGATACGGGCGCATGACGATAAGATTCTTATGCTTCGGGTCTCCATCCAAAATCATGTAGCTCGTTGACATCTGATGAGCCATCGGAATCGACAACATCAGATCCGCAAATTCACGCCAATCCCAAACCGGTTTGCTGTCCTCCTCCCGTTGCCAGTGAAATGCAAACGCCGGATTGAACGAATCAGCATCCGTATTTGCCATGTACAACGCCTGATACGGAGTCATACCGACCAGGATCTGCACTGTCGAATAAATGTCATGAAACAATCCCTCATCAATATACTGGCGGATCTGATTCAGTCCCTCCATAGCGTCGTGCTTGTCATACTTCTCCTCGATATGGATGATTGGCAGACCGTTGATCAGCAATGTCGTATCGAATCGGCGATTTTTACGTCCCGCCATAACATGCGGTCTCTCGATTTGATTGACGATCTGATACACCGTGTTTCCAGCGCCAACCTGAGCCTGATCGAACACGGTCAGAAATATATGGTTCCCGCCAGTACCATCCTCTGCCTCGTCCCGATCAACCTCGATCTGAGTCACACCGTTCAGACCATACAGCCAACAGCCCGCTTCATAAGGAGAGCGTAGGCCACAGATCACAGCTTTGACCTGGGCAAACTCGGTGTCCGTCAGAGGTCGCCCACCAAGTTTATCCGCGTTGTTCCGTTCGAGAATTGCCCGGAAATTAGCCCATAACGCTGGAATCGTCTTAATGGAAGGCTCATACTTCCATTGCTTTGACCCACCAATCCTCTCCAGATGATGGATCAGTTCATTCTCAAAATCCAGCTCACCAGCCATATATGCCAACCATCCCTTCACCACAGCGTAAGGCTGTAATCATTGTACGCATACAAGAAGGCCGCAGAACCGTTGGCATATAAATTCTCAATCGCATGTCGGAGATAACTCAAACAGTGCGTCAAACACTCTTGATAATTCCGACGTCGGCCGCAAAAATTGAACAAGACGGAAGCATGATGCTGAACTGAGTCGAGGATGCCACGGCATGCATACGCAAAGACCTCCGAACGGACTACGATGGGACGCGGTATATCCGCATACGCATCATCAACGAGGAGTCTCACCTATGAGCGAAGTCGTGACCGACAAGGACAAGGAGTACGAGGCGCGTGAGGCGGCGGCCGCGCCGGGCGCCGAGCAGCCGAACGCCGACCGTGTGAACAACCGCACGCTGCGGCCGACCGGCGAGACGTTCAAGCATTTCATGACCACGGGCTGGGATGATCAGGAGCCCGAGATCGAGCCGCTGGAGTCCAGCAAGTACATCCAGGCCCGCATCGACGCGCTGGGCGCGCAGTTCCCGGGCGAGCGCATCGTGATTCCGGCCGGCACGCCAAAGGTGCGTTCCAACGACTGCGATTACGCCTTCCGCCCGGACACCACGTTCGCCTATTACACCGGTCTAGGCCAGGACTACGAGGCGGGCGCCGTGCTGGTGCTCAACCCGGTGGACCCGGATTCCGAGGAGGCCAAGGCCGGCAAGACGCATACGGCCGAACTGTTCGTGGCGCCGCGCGCCGACAACAGCACCGAGGAGTACTACACCTCCGCCCAGTACGGCGAGTACTGGGTCGGCCCGCGCGCGGGACTCAAGGAGCTGGCCGCGATGACCGGTCTGGAGACCCATGACATCGCCCAGCTGGCCGACGCGATCGGCAAGGACGTCGGCACCGAGGCCGGCGCGGTGCGCGTGCGCGTGATCCGCGAGACCGACGCCGCGATCACCGAGCTGGTCGAGGGCGTGCGCGAGGCGAACGGCTTTGCCGATCCGGACGGCAACACCGCCGCCGACGACAAGCTGCACGAGGTGGCCGCCGAGGCGCGCATGATCAAGGACGACTACGAAATCGGCGAGATGCGCAAGGCCGTGGCCGCCACGAAGAAGGGCTTCGACCGGATCCTCAAGACCCTGCCGCACGTGATCGATAAGGAGCGTTCCGAGCGCATGCTCGAAGGCGCGTTCAACTCAGTCTCGCGCGAGGAGGGCAACGAGGTCGGCTATGACACGATCATCGCCTCCGGCCCGCACGCGCCGATCCTGCATTGGATGCGCAACACCGGCGTGGTGCGCAACGGCGACCTGCTGCTCATCGACGCGGGCGTGGAGACCGACAGCCTGTACACGGCCGACATCACCCGCACGTTCCCGGTCAACGGCCAGTTCACCGAGCTGCAGCGCGACATCTACGAGACCGTGCTGCGCGCGCAGGCCGCCGGCTTCGAGGCCGCGCAGGTGGGCGCCACCTATTCGGACATCCACCACGCCTGCATGCGTGTGCTGGCCGAGCGTCTGCACGACTGGGGCATCCTGCCGGTGAGCGTGGAGGAGTCGCTCTCCCCCGAAGGCCAGCAGCACCGCCGTTGGCACGCCTGCGGTTGTGCGCATCACCTGGGTCTGGACGTGCACGACTGCGCGCAGGCCCGCTACGAGTCGTATCAGGGTGCCGAGATCCGCCCGGGCATGATCTTCACGATCGAGCCGGGTCTGTACTTCAAGGAGAACGACCTGCTGGTGCCGCCGGAGTTCCGCGGCATCGGCGTGCGCATCGAGGACGACGTGCTGATGACCGAGCACGGCCCCGAATGGATCTCCGTGGACATTCCGAAGACCGTGGAGGATGTGGAGGCCTGGATGGCCGCGATGGCCGAATAGGCTCGAAACACCCCTACCGATGGATCGCGTGTGGGCCTCCTCCGATGAGGCCCACACGATTAAGGAGATGAACGATGGCGACTCCGGAGTTCGTGCTGAAGCTGCGTGAGAAGATCGGCCATGACCTGTTGTGGATGATGGGCATCACCGCCTACGTGCGCGACGCCGAAGGGCGGGTGCTGCTCGGACAGCGCTCCGACACGGGCAAGTGGGCGCTGGTGTGCGGCATCGTGGAGCCGGGCGAGGAACCGGCCGACACGGCCGTGCGTGAGATCAGGGAGGAGACGGGCATTGACGCGCTCGTCACCGACATGGTGGCGGTCAAGTCCTCGGATCGGGTGCTCACCTACGACAACGGCGACCGGACGATGTACATGGACCACCTGTTCCTGTGCGAGGTCGATCCGCAGGGCAACGCCGACCCGTTCGTCGGCGACGACGAGAGCCTGAAGGTCGGCTGGTTCGACCCGGACGACCTACCCGAACCGATCACGCCGAGCACGGTGCAGCGCATCGGCTACGTGCACGAGTATCTGCGCAACAAGGCCGCAGGCGATAACCACGCGCTGTTCGCCTGCAACGGCAAGCTGCACTGATTCCGACCCGTCGTTCCGATCCGGCTCTGATTCGGCACCGATGACAACGCCCGACGTCACCATCGTTCATGGTGCCGCCGGGCGTTGTCATGTCCGGTGTTGCGCGCCGGTGCACTGCGCTACCGCAGCTTCACCGCCAACACGGTGTCGACCGGATCGGGCAGGACCGGATCGGCTCCCAGATCGGCGAATACGATATCCGGGTAGTCGCTGTGGGTCCAGCTCGTGGAGATCGGTACCTCCGCCCCGCTGGCCAGGTAGCGGATCGAATCGATCTGCTCCTTGCGCACTCCGATCAGGGGCAGTGCGCCGATGCTGTTCTCGTAGACGTGGAAGTAGAGCGTCTTGGTTTCGGCGTTCGCGGTGATGCGGCCGTATTCGGGCTTCGGCAGGTCGCTGCGCCCGCAACCGTAGATGCTGTCATGGTTCTCGTCCATCCATGCGCCGATCTGGCTGAGGATCTCCACGGATTGCTTCGGGAACCGGCCGCCAGCGACCCGTATCCCTCGCCGCTGACCTCCAGACGGTTGTCCACGATGACGTCGGGCTGCAGCGAACGCACCATGTGCATCAGCTCGGTGCCCCGCCAAGCCTCGCCGCGCAGGTTGTCGTAGGAGAAGTCGAACCAGAGCACGTCGATCTTGCCGTAGTTCGTGCACAGCTCCCTGACCTGCGCGTGCATGTAGTCCAGATACCGGTCGAAGTCGCGGCCCTCGTCGCTTACGGACTCGTTGTTGCGATCGGGATGGTTGGCGTCGTGCCGATGCGGATAGTCGGGATGATGCCAGTCCAGCAGCGAGTAATACAAGCCCACGCGCAGCCCTTCGGCCCGGACCGCGTCCACGAATTCGCGCACGATATCCCGCCCGAACGGCGTGTTGGTCGATTTCCAGTCCGTGTACTGCGAGTCGAACAGGCAGAAGCCGTCATGGTGCTTGGCGGTCAGCACCACGTACTGCATACCCGCCTCCTTGGCGGCGCGGGCCCAACGGCGGGCGTCGAAATCCACCGGATTGAACTCCTCGAAGTACCGGCGGTACGGTTCCTCGGGCATCTGCTCCACGCTGCGGATCCATTCGCCACGCGCCGGAATCGCGTACAGTCCCCAATGCAGGAACATGCCGAATCGGGCGTGTCGGTACCAGGTCATGCGACGCTCGTAGGCGTCCCTGTCGAAAACGAACAACGTAATGCTCCTCCTGTGCGGTTGATGATCGGAATGGTCACACGGTATCGAAATCGGGCGGAGGCACGCGAGCGCCCTCTCATGCCGGGACCTGACTGCGGCGCACCTCGTCGGCCAACGCCCACGCCACATCGGTCACGCGCCGCAGTTCGGATTCGCGGCTGGACTCCCGCCACGCGTCCGCCATCGCCTCCGCCCACTCCTCCAGACGGCAGGCGACCTCCTCCGCCGAAGGCACCCGGACCCCACGGACCTCGGCGCAGCCGATGCCATGCATGCGCAGCAGATGCCAACCGGCCCAATTCATGGCGGCAACGCCCTCGATGGCCAGCATCGCAGAACCGCCGAGCCGCACACGGTCGCCCCTCATCCCGCCCAGCAGACGGCCCAGCCGCCCCCGGACCGACATCAGCTCCGCGTCGCGCGCCCCGGCGTCACCGATGCGCGCCGCGAACGCCGCCAGCAAACGCCCGCGCGCCTGACGCACGTCCGCCGCATCGGCAACGCGCTCCGCCGGGCCGGATCCGACGCACACATCGCAGAACGCGGCCACGTCCCCGTTCAGTACCGGCCGATGGTCGGCATGGTCATAGGCGTGCATATCCAATTCCAGGTACCGCACGGCATCGTCCCAGCCGAAGGTCGTGCATGCCGAGGCCTGCCGCAACATGTCCACGAATCCGTCTTCCACGCCGTATTCCAGCCGGTCGATCGCGCGATCGACGGCCGCCTGGCCGCAGCCCCCTCCCCCGTTCCAGCCGCACTGCGCCCCATAGCACAGGCCCGGCAGACTCATCACCGGGTCGTTGACATGCCCGTAGTCGCCCCAGTCGGTCACGAGGATGCCTTCGGCGCGGTGCGCCGCACCGTACGCGGCCATGCGGGAGATGTTGTCCCACGCCGTGTCGATGCGCGGCAGCAGCGCGTTCCAGCAGTGCACCGCGGGGCACACATACTGCGCGGCACCGGTCGACGCCACCAGGGCGGTGCGCGACTCGTCCACGTCGGGTTCGTACTGCCAGTTCAGCAGGACGGCCTTGTCACGCAGCCGCTCCAACGCCTCCGGATGGCCGACCGCGATGTCGGCCCACATCATCGGCTGCAGGCCACGCTCCTCCAGATACGAGCACAGCTCGGTCAGGTAGCCGGCGTACAGCGTGCCGACGCCCACGGCCCCGGCCTGCGCCGCCGAGCGGCCCTTGCCCAGATCGAAGGTCTCGTCGGCGCAGATGTTGAACCTCCGCGACCGGAACAGCGGCGCATACTGGTCGATCAGGCGTTTCGCCAACGCCAGCGACTCGTCCATCAGCGGATTAAGCGTATGATGTTCCATCCGCTCGATGAGGCTGAACGGACGCCCCGCCTGTTCCGGGAATTCGCCGAGCCTCGCGTAGCGGTCCGTGCGCAGCGCCATGTACTGATGCCCGAAGGTGGAGACGGACGGCACCAGCTCGATGCCGGCCTTCGCGCAGTATTCGTCCAGTTCGAGGATGTCGTCGGCGCCGAGCGCGCCCGTGCCGCGCCAGGCCTGGCCCAGCCCGTCGAAACGGAATGTGTGCTCCACGTACAGCTGCAGCTGGTTGTACTTGTGCAGCTCCAGGGTATCGACCAGGGCCTTCAGTGACGCGAGCGTGGGCATCCGCCCGCGGGTCACGTCCAGATAGTATCCGCGCACCGGCAGCACGGGGGCATCCTCGATGTGCACCACGGGGACGGCCGGCCCCGAGTGGCGCACCAGCTGACGGAACGTCTGCACGCCGTACCGCAGGCCATCCGCGTCCCCGCCCACGATGACCACCGAGGCGGAGCCATCGGCCCGCCGACCGACATCCAGACGGTAGGATTGGGCGGCCATCGCGGCATCGACGTCCAGCCGGATGGCGCACTCCCCGACATCGCCCCGGCCCGCGCGCCAACGCAGACCGGCGCACGCTTCGAGATCCCTCCGGACCAGCCGAATCAGGCGGCCCGATGCGTCGCAGGCCGCCGCGGCCGCCCCCTCCCCGATGCGCCCGATTGCCGCCAGCACCGCGGCGGAACCGTCCGCCCGCAACAGACGCGGCGTCGGAATCAACGGGATATCGGCACGGTTCGTTACAGGGGTCATGGATGCTCCGATCAGCGGTTCGCCGTCATCGCCGACGGCTGTGTTCTGGACTGCTCCCGAGTTTACCGCCCATCGGCGTGTTAACTTCGTTAATCAACGATACTATTATTTATTAATAAAGTTTACATATATGCGAAGGAGCATCATGCCGTACCAGACCGTGCCGGACTCCGTCCGCCGTTTCATGGACCGCATCACCGAGCTGTGCGGCGCCGAACACGCCGACTGGGCCGAGAACTTCAACGCCGCGTTCGCCAACACGCTCACCACCACCGTGCACCGCCACGCCGACGGCACGACCTTCCTGCTGACCGGCGACATCCCCGCCATGTGGCTGCGCGATTCCACCGCCCAGGTGCGGCCGTATCTGCCGATCGCCGCCGAGGACGACGACCTGGCCGACATGATCGAGGGCCTGGTGCGCCTGCAGTTCCGCTACATCGGCATCGACCCGTACGCCAACGCCTTCAACGAGGAGCCGAACGGGGCCACCTGGGATCCGGACGACCGCTCCGACTTCTCCAGCCCGTGGCTGTGGGAGCGCAAGTACGAACTCGACTCGCTGTGCTACCCGATCCAGCTGGCATGGCTGCTGTACGTCAACACCGGCCGCGCCTCACAATTCGACGACACGTTCATCTCCGGCATGCGGCGCGTCCTCGACGTGCTGGAGACCGAGCAGGACCACGCCCGCTCGCCGTACTTCTTCATCCGCGACTGCGACATCCCCACCGAAAGCCTGGACAACGACGGCAGGGGCACGCCCGTGGCCCCCACGGGGATGACCTGGTCGGGGTTCCGACCCAGCGACGATGCCTGCACCTACCACTATCTGGTGCCCGCCAACATGTTCGCCGCGGTCGTCATGGGCTATGCGGAACGCATCTTCACCGAGATCGTCGACGACGCCGCCTTGGCCGCCCGTGCGCGTGCACTGCGCGAATCGATCGACGCGGGGCTGCGCTCCCACGGCACGATGACCAACGTCGCCGGCGAGACGATCTGGGCGTACGAGGTCGACGGGCTCGGGCATGCGCTGCTGATGGACGACAGCAACGTGCCCAGCCTGATGGCCGCGCCCTACCTGGGGTACTGCGCGGCGGACGACCCGCTCTACCTCAGCACCCGCCGCACGCTGCTCAGCGCCGAGAACCCGTTCTACTACGAGGGCGCGTACGCCAAGGGCATCGGCTCCCCGCACACCCCGCCGCGCTACGTCTGGCCGATCGCCCTGTCCATCCAGGGGCTCACCTCACCCGACAAGGCCGAGAAGGCCGCGATCCTGGACAACCTGGTGGCCATCGACGCGGGCACGCATCTGATGCACGAGGGTGTGTGCGTGGACGATCCGACGCAGTATACGCGCGAATGGTTCTCCTGGTCGAACATGATGTTCTGCGAGCTGGTGATGGACTACTTCGACATCCGGGTCGGGCGCTGAGCATATCGGCATCGGGCCGGACGCGGGCGGGCCGCATGAGACGGCCCGCCGTCCAACAAGTTCCAGCATGGTTCGAGGGGTCGCGGACGAATCGTCGTCCGCGACCCCTCGTATTCATCGGCACCGGAGCACGTCCGATGCGTTGCGATCCGCTCAGCCCTGCGCCAGCAGCGCGTGCAGCTGTTCGCGGTGCGCCCGCTGCTCGCGCGGATCCGGCACCGGCAGGGAGGCCAGCAGCTTGCGGGTGTACGGATCCTGCGGATGCTGCATGATGTCCTCGGTGTCGCCGTGCTCCACGATCCGGCCCTTGTGCATCACCATCACCCGATCGGCCAGCATATCCACCACGGCCAGATCGTGGGTGATGAACAGGCAGGCGAAGCCGATCTCAGCCTGCAGGCGCTTGAACAGCTCCAGCACCTTGGCCTGCACGGACACGTCCAGGGCGGAGGTGGGCTCGTCGGCGATCAGCAGCGAGGGCTTCAACGCCAAGGCCCGCGCCAGCGAGGCGCGCTGACGCTGGCCGCCGGACAGCTCATGCGGGAAACGGTTCATATACACGCGCGGCAGCTGCACCATCTCCAGCAGATCGCCTACGTACTCACGGGCCTCCGCCACGTCACGGTATTTGCCGTGCACGATCAGCGGCTCGGCCACGTTCTGGGCGATGGTCATCAGCGGGTTGAACGAGCTGCCCGGATCCTGGAACACGAAGCCGATGTCGGCGCGCTTGGGCTTGAAGTCGCGTTCCTTGACGCCGTTCATCTCCACGCCCAGCACCTTGAGCGAGCCGCCGGAGACCTTCTGCAGGCCGGCGATCGCACGACCGGTGGTGGACTTGCCGGAGCCGGACTCGCCGACCAGGCCGAGCACCTCGGAGCGGCGGATCGTGAAGTCGATGCCGTCCACGGCCACGAAATCGGGCTGCATGAGGTGGCCCGGATACGTGATCGTCAGTCCCTTGGCCTCGACGGCGATCGGCTGGTCGCGCCAGTCGTCCTCGCGCTCGATGACGCGGCCGTCCAGATCGCGCACGACCAGCTGCTGGCCGATGCGAGGCACCGAGGCGAGCAGCCGCTTGGTGTAGTCGTGGTTCGGATGGTAGAAGACCTGTTCCACGTCGCCCTGCTCCACCACATGCCCGCGGTACATCACCACCACCTGGTCGGCCAGGTCGGCGATGACGCCCATGTTGTGGGTGATGATCAGCACGCTGGCGTCGAACTCGTCCTTGGCCAGGCGCAGCAGATCCAGGATCTCGGCCTGCACGGTCACATCCAGTGCGGTGGTCGGCTCGTCGGCCAGGATCAGGCCGGGGTTGAGCACCAGCGCCATCGCGATGACGATGCGCTGCTTCTGGCCGCCCGAGAACTGGTGCGGATAGTAGTCCACGCGGGTTTCCGCGTCGGGGATGCCGACCTTCTTCAGGATGTCGATGGCCTTGGCGCGCAGCTGCTTCTTGTCCTTCATGCCGTGCGCGCGCAGGCCCTCCTCGATCTGCCAGCCGATGGTGTACACCGGGTTGAGCACCGAGTTCGGCTCCTGGAAGACCATGGCCGCCTCGCTGCCGCGCATGCGCTGCAGGTCCTCGCCGCTCAGGGAGAGCACGTCGAGTTCGCCGGTGCCGTCTCGCTTGGAGAGCATCACGGCGCCGGAGGTGGTGGCGGTTTCGGGCAGCAGCTTGATGATCGAGCGTGCGGTCACCGACTTGCCGGAGCCGGATTCGCCGACCACGCCGACCACGGTGCCGCGCGGGATCGTGAAGCTCACGCCGTCCACGGCCTTGATGGATCCGGCGTCGGTTATGAAGGAGACGCTCAGATCCTTGATCTCGGCGAGATTCGTGGACGGGGATGCGCTGGATGCGTTCGGCTCACTCATGGTCCGGTTCCTTTCCGTCGGCGTCCGCCGCGCCCGGCGCGGTGGACATCAGGCTCATCGCGTATTCGTTGTCGGCGCTCGGCTCGACGTTCGGCTCCACCGACGTGTCCTCGATCGAGCCGATGACCTCGCCGGCGGACTTGCGGGCGCGCAGACGCGGGTCGGCCAGATCGTTGAGCGATTCGCCCACCAGGGTGATGCCCAGCACGATCAGCACGATCGCCAGGCCGGGGAATACGGCGGTCCACCAGATGCCGGCGGTCACGTCCGCCACCGAACGGTTCAGGTCGTAGCCCCATTCGGCGGCCGCGGTGGGCTCGATGCCGAACCCGAGGAAGCCCAGGCCGGCCAGGGTCAGGATGGCCTCCGACGAATTGAGCGTCAGGATCACCGGCAGCGTACGCGTGGAGTTGCGCAGCAGGTGCACGGTCATGATGCGCCAGGTGGAGGCGCCGACCACCTTGGCCGATTCCACGTAGGCCGAGTTCTTGATGCGCATGACCTCGGCGCGGATGGTGCGGAAGTACTGCGGGATGTAGACCACGGTGATCGATACGCCGGAGGCGAGGATGCCGCCCCACAGGCTGGACTGGCCGCCGGAGATCATGATGGCCATGAGGATGGCCAGCAGCAGCGAGGGGAACGAGTAAATCGCGTCGGCGATCACCACCAGCACGCGGTCGACCCAGCCGCCGAAGTAGCCGGAGACCAGGCCGAGGAACACGCCGATGAAGATCGAGAGCACCACCGCCACGATGATGGCGATGACCGCGGTGCGCGCGCCCCACACGGTGCGGCTGAACACGTCGAAGCCGCCGACGGTGGTGCCCCAGATATGCTCGGCGCTGGGCGGCGCCTGCGTGGGGAAGGCCACGCCGTCGTCGCCACGGATCTGCGAATACCCGTAGGGGGCGATCACCGGCGCGAAGATCGCGACGAGGATGAAGAAGGCGGTGATGACCAGACCGGTGATCAGCATGGCCTTCTGCCAGCCGACCGCGATCTTGAGGTCGCGCACGATCGGCAGGCGGGAGAACACGGACGGCTTCTTGCTGACCTCAAGGTTGGCCAACCGGTTGTCGCCGGGGACGGTGACCTTGGTTGCGGTGCTTTCACCCATGTCAGTACCTCACTCTCGGATCGATGAGCGCGCTGATCACGTCGACGATGAAGTTGGCCACCGAAACGATGATCGCAATCAGGATGACGATGCCCTGCACGGCCACGAAGTCGCGGGCCTTCAGATAGTTGGACAGCATGAATCCCAGGCCCTTCCACTCGAAGGTGGTCTCCGTGAGCACGGCGCCGGCCAACATGACGGCGATCTGCATGCCCATGACGGTGATGATCGGGATCAGGGCCGGGCGCCAGGCGTGCTTGGACAGCAGCCGCTTCTCGCTGACGCCGCGGGAGCGGGCGGCCTCCACGTATCCGGAGTTATAGGTGGAGATGACGTTCGTGCGCACCAGGCGGATGAACACGCCGGCGGTGAGCAGACCCAGCGCCAGCGCCGGCAGCACGGCGTGCCGGAGCACGTCGGCCAGCACGGTCATGTCGCCGAGCTGCAGGGCGTCGATGATGTAGAAGCCCGTGGGTTGGACCAGGCGGTCGAACTGCGCCATGCTGCTCAGGTCGGCGCGGCCGGACGAGGGCAGCCATCCCAGCCATACGGAGAAGATCAGCTTGAGCATCAGTCCCAGGAAGAACACCGGCGTGGCGTAGCACAGGATCGCGAAGGTGCGGATGCCCGCGTCGGCCAGACGGTCGCGGTGGTGCGCGGCGATGCGGCCGAACGCGATGCCGACGACCATGGCCACGATCAGCGCGAGGATCGCCAGTTCGAAGGTGGCGGCGCCGTACCGGGTCAGGATGGAGATCACCGGCTGGTTGTCGGTGACGGTGGTGCCCAGGTCGCCGTGCAGCAGGTCGCCCAGATAGTCGACGTACTGCACGATGAGCGGACGGTCGTAGCCGGCCTCATGGATGCGCCGCTGCAGCTCCTCTGGGCTGAGGCGTCCGCCCTGCGCCGCGGTGATCGGATCGCCGGTGGCGCGCATGACGAAGAAGACGACGGTGACCAGGATGAACACCGTGGGGATGATAAGCAGGAAACGGGTGATGACGAAGCGGAAGAACCCTCCCGACAGCCTGTTTTTCTTGGCTTTTGTCGGGCGCGTGGATGCGCTCTGCGTCGGGGGCTCCGCCGTTGCGTCCTGGGTGCTGGTTTGGGACACGCGAAAACTCCTTGGTGGAGGATGGCGGAATACGGTTGAGTGTCCGGCATCAGCGATGTCGGACGTATGATGGTAAGGCCGTCGGACCCGTCAAGAATAGGAGACACGGGTCCGACGGCGTTTTTGGAGGATGATGGCATCCTCCTTCAGGCGACCTCAGGACTTGGTCACCGAGGCGTAACGGAAGCGGAACGACGCGTCGAGCACGACACCGTCGATGTTGTTGCGGGTCACCGCTACCTGGGCGCCCTGCAGCAGCGGGATGGTCGGCAGTTCGTCGGTGACGATGTCCTGGATCTGGCCGAGCATCTCCATGCGCTTGTCGTGGTCCTGCTCACCGGCCTGGTTGGTGATGAGCGTGTTGACCTCTTCGTTCGAGTAGCCGTTCATCACGAAGTTGCCGTCGCGGAAGAACGGGGACAGGTAGTTGTCCGGATCCGAGTAGTCCGGGAACCAGCCGAGCTGGTAGGCCGGGTAGGAGCCGTCGGACTCGTCGGTGACGAGGCGCTGCTCGCTGTACTGGGTCCATTCGGTCTGCTGCAGGTCGACGGTGAACAGGCCGTCCGCCTCCAGCTGCGACTTGATGGCCGCGTACTCGTCGGCGGAGCTGGAGCCGTAGTGGTCGCCGTTGTACTGCAGGTTCAGGGTCACCGGGGTCTCGACGCCGGCGTCGGCCAGGATCTGCGCGGCCTGCTCTGCGTCCGGGCCGCCGTTGCCGTCGCCGTAGGCGGCCTTCAGCGTGTCCTCATGGCCTTCCAGGCCATCCGGGATGTAGGAGTACATCGGCGTGTAGGTGCCCTTGTACACGCGGTCGGACAGCTCCTCGCGGTCGATCAGCGCGGCCACGGCCTGGCGCACGGCCTTGGCCTTGGCGGGGTCGGCATCCGGCTGGGACTCGCCGAACGGCTGGATCTTGAAGTTGAAGGACAGGAAGCGCTCCTCGCCGCCCGGCCCCTCGACGACCTTGAGGTCGTCATTGCCGGAGAGGTCCTCGATGTCGGTGGCGGTCAGCGAACGGAACGCCACATCCACGGTGCCCTGTTCGATGGCCATCTTCAGGTTGGAGGCGTCGGCGAAGTACTGCACCTGCACGGTCTCGTTCTGCGCGGGGGTCAGGCCCTCGTAGTCCTCGTTCGCGGCGTAGGCCACGTTCTCGTTGAGCGTGAACGAGGTCAGCTTGTACGGGCCGGCGAAGGCGTCGCCCTCGACGATCGTATCCGCATCGGTCAGGGCGTCGGCGCTGAACACGTCCTCGTCGACGATCGGGCCCGCGGGGCTGGAGAGCACCTGCTTGAGCGTCACGTCGAACGGCACGGCCGCGTTGAACACCACGGTGGTGTCGTCCGGGGTCTCGACCGACTCGATGTTGGCCAGCAGCGACACCGGGCCGTTCGGGTCGTCGATCGTCTTGATGCGGTCGAACGAGAACTTGACGTCCGAGGAGGTCAGGTCGTTGCCGTTGGCGAACTTCAGGCCTTCCTTGATCTTGACGGTGAACTGGGAGCCGTCCTCGTTCCAGGTGCCGTCGTCGGCGGCGATGTCCGGGCTCAGCTCGGAGGTGTTGTAGTCCTGGGCGTACAGGAACGGGAACACGTTGATCTGCACGGCGTAGGAGCCGTTGTCGTACGAGCCCGCGGGATCGAGGCTGACGATCTTGTCCGTGGTGCCGATGGTGATGGTGCTGCTGTCGGCGGCCGGTGCGGCCTCATCCTTCACGCCGCAGGCCGCGAGCGATGCCACTGCGGCCAAGGAGGCGATGACGGCGGTGATCTTCTTGCGATTCACGTTTGAATCCTCTCTCTGTCAACATTCGGACCCGCCTGCATTCCACATTCGCTTTTGGCATCGCGCTCGGCGGGCGTCCAAGTCACGACCGTAGACGCGACATGTTACGAAATCGCCCCGTCCATGGCCCGCCTTGCCCCGCAAGCCACGTCGCCCAATCCCCGTTTTCGTTGGAATGACGCCGTTTTCCGGCGTATCATAGGTCGTAACAAAAAAGTCCGTATAGTGAGACGCCGTAGGTTGTCATCTCACTATACGGACTTTTGTCGCCTCGTCCGGGGGCCGCCTCGGCTACTTGAGCTTGCGGCCCGCGCACCAGACCTCACCGACCGCCCAGGTCTCGGGATCGGTCAGGAGCAGGTCGGCGGCGTACCCGGGAGCCAGCAGACCCAGCGGCGCACCGGTGACCGGATTCGGGCGGTCGTATCCGAACGTCCTGGCCGGGGTCAGCGTGGCGGCCTCGACGGCGTCGACCGGCGAGATGCCGAGCACGGTGACCGCGCGGCGCACGGCGACCTCCAGCAGCAGCGTCGACCCGGCGATCGCGCCGTTGGAGACCAACCGGGCGTGCCCGTCCACCACGTTCACGTCCAACGCGCCGAGCTTGTACGGGCCGTCCGGGCAGTCGGTGGCGGCCATCGCATCGGTGACGAACGCCGTGCGGTGCGGCGCGAAGCCGAATCCGAGACGGACCATCGGATCCTGGACGTGGAAACCGTCGTTGATGATCTCGATGGTGACGCGGGGGTCCTCCACCGCCGCCGGGATAGGGCCCGGCTCGCGGTGGTGCAGGCCGTTCATCGCATTGAACATATGCGTGATGATGCCCGCGCCGGCGTCGAAGCCGCGCTTGGCCATGTCATAGTCGGCATCGCAGTGGCCGACCGCGGGCACGACGCCCGCAGCCGCGAACCGCCCGATGGCGTCGATGCCGTGCGGCAGCTCGGGCGCGATGGTGATCTGGCGCAGACTGCCATCGGCGGCGTCCAGCAGCTCCTCCACCAGCTCCGGCACCGGATCCTTCAGGCACTCCGGGTCATGGGCTCCCTTGCGGGCGAGCGCCAGGAACGGCCCCTCCAGATGCGAGCCCAGCACATCCGGACGGCGGTCCATCGCGGCGCGCACGTTGCGCAGGTTCTTGCACATCACGTCGATCGGGTTGGTGATCAGCGAGCACACCTGCCGCGTCGTACCGTGCACGGCGTGGCCGGCCCGGGCGATGTCGATGCCTTCCGGGCCGTCGTCGAAGGACCGCTCCCATGAGCCATGCGCGTGGATGTCCACGTATCCCGGGGTCAGCAGACGGCCGGCGGCATCGATGATCCGCGTATCATCGGCCGGATCGATGGCGATGGAGCGGCAGGCGTGCTCGAACTCCTCCTCGTCGGTGCCGGTGGCCGCGATGACCCCGTCGGCCGAGGTCAGCCAGAAATGCTCCCGTACGCCGCGGGCGTCGATCTTCCTCGCGCCGCGGATGGCGATGCGGGAGGGGGCCCCGGTGATGGCCGAGGTGACCCGCTTGACGGTTTCCATCCTGTTGGAATCCATGATCACTCCTTCGCAGTCTTGGGACTTGGGGCGGGGCTCAGATGCCCTGCCAGGCCGGCTTGTGGGCGTAGGCGTACTCGTAGTAGTCCTTGTGGCTCAGCCTACTGGCCGCCGCCTCGTCCACGATGATCGTGGCGTGCGGGTGCATCTGCAGCGCCGAGGCCGGGCAGAACGCGGAGATGCCGCCTTCGCAGGTCTGGCGGATCGCCTCGGCCTTGCCCTCGCCGAAGGCCAGCAGCACCAGGTGACGGGCGCGCATGATGGTGCCGATGCCCTGGGTGATGCAATGGGTGGGCACCTGGTTGATGTCGTCGTCGAAGAAGCGGGCGTTGTCCGCACGCGTCTGCTCGACGAGGGTCTTGACGCGCGTGCCCGAGGCCAGCGAGGAGCCCGGCTCGTTGAACCCGACATGGCCGTCGGTGCCGATGCCCAGGATCTGCACGTCGATACCGCCCGCTGCCTCGATCGCCGCGTCATAGGCCGCGCCGGCGCCGGCGACCCGTTCGCCGTCCTCCAACGGGCAGCTGCCCAACGCATCGCCGGGCACATGCACCTTGGCCGGGTCGAGGCCCAGCGGCACGGTGACCGTGCGGTTGATGGTGGAGTGGTACGACTCCGGATGGTCCAGCGGCAGGCCCAGGTATTCGTCGAGGGCGAAGCCCTGGACCTGGCTGACGTCGATGTCCTCGGCGTCGATGACCTTGGCCAGCGCCTGATAGGCGGCCAGCGGGCTGGAACCGGTGGCCAGGCCCAGCACGGCATTCGGCTTGGATTTGATGAGGTCGGCGACGCAACGAGCGTAGATCTCACCAGCTTCGGCTTCGTTCTTAACAATGATGATTTCCGGCATGATATCTACTTTCTTCAGGATGAGCGACGTAACTGTGCAGTTAAATCGTTAACTTCCTTGTCATAAATAATCCTAGCGCGTCGTCTCCCCAAAAACGCCGTCCGCCACCCCCTCTATGTCAACGGCCGCCTCCCATGGCTTGATGCACACGGAAGGCGGCCGTCATGACGGAAACGACGACTGCGAATCAGTCGCGCGGGGCGGCGAGCGCGGCGCCGATCGCCCCGATCGGCTGCTCGACCGGCGCCAGGCGCAGGCGCTCGGGCAGATGCAGCGACGTGATGAAATGGCTGGTCTCCTCGCGGCGGCGCATCTCCTCGACGATCATGTCCAGCAGCGGGCGGCCGGTCTTGGCCATGCCGCCGCCCAGCACGATCAGCTTCGGGTCATACGCCTGGCCGACCACCTGGATGGTGTCCGCCAGGCCGTGCTGCACGATGCCGTACACCTCCATGGCGCGGGGCTCGCCGGCCTTGGCCTTCTCGATCAGGTCCGGCAGCGGCGGCTGGCCCGGCCACAGCTTGGCCACCGAGCCGCCCGAGGTGACGGTCTCCAGGCAGCCGCGCTGGCCGCAGTTGCACAGGAACTTGTTCGGGTCGACCGGGATGTGTCCGATCTCGCCGTAGGAGCCGCTGTACCCGCGTTCCACATGGCCGTCGCGCACCACGCCGGCGGCCAGGCCGGTGCCGAAGTTCAGGAACACCACGGTATCGCCGGCGGAGACCTGATCATCGATCAGGGCCACGGCACCCAGCGCGGCCGCATTGACATCGTTTTCAACCTGCACCGGGATCCCCAGCGCCTTGCTGGCCTCGCGGCCCAGCTCCAGCTTGACGATGTCAAGGTTGACGATGTCGCGCACCACGCCGGTCACCGAATCGACCTGTCCGGGCAGGCCCACGCCGACGGCCACCGGCTCTCCGCCGAGCCTGCGGGTGATGCCGATGACGTCGTCGAGCACGTTCTGCGCACCCGGCCGGGCGGGGATGCGGCAGGTGTTGAGCACGGTGTTGCGTTCATCGACCAGCACGGCCTCGATCTTGGTGCCACCGATATCGATGCCAACGTATTCATTCATGCGGGTTTCCTCTCCTGACGGTGTTTCCTTCGCTTTCCTCCGACCACAGGCGTGCGGCACATCATCGCCCGCACAACACCTGCGTCACTAGGCAGACTACCACCCGAACCGCCCGCGCCCCGTCACGGTACCAGCGGCGTCGTACAGTACTGCCGTATCCATCCCGCCGTCACAAGGACACACCCATGCGCGAGAACCTCCTGTCCCCCGCACTGCACGACTACGCCGGCAACCGGTATCGCGACCGCAAGGCGTCGCTGGGCGGCCTGACGATCCCCGCCGACACGCTCATCGGCAGGCTCGACGGCGACCGCCGCGCCCTGATGCATCTGCTCGTCGGCACCCTGCCGACCACCGATATCCTCGAATGCGAGCCGGCGACGCTGCTGGACTACGTGGACCACGCCCTGGAGCTGCGCCGGAGCCGCGCATGGACCGCGGCACTGCCGGAGGACGTCTTCATCCACTACGTGTTCTGGCCGCGGGTCAACAACGAGCGCCTCGAACCATGCCGCAGCCGCATCGCAGGCGAGCTGGACGCACGGGTCGCGCCGCTTAGCATGGAACGCGCCGCGATCGAGACCAATTACTGGTGCGCCGAACATGTGACCTACGCCCCCTCCGACATCCGCACGATCGGCCCGATCGGCGCGCTGAACCGCGGCACGGGCCGCTGCGGAGAGGAATCCACGCTGCTGGTGAGCGCCTTGCGCGCCATCGGCATCCCCGCGCGTCAGGTGTACACCCCGCGTTGGGCGCACTGCGACGACAACCACGCCTGGGTTGAGGCGATGGTCGACGGCGTCTGGCGCTTCATGGGGGCCTGCGAGCCCGAGGAGCGGCTGGACCGCGGATGGTTCGACTGCGCGGCGGCCCGCGCGATGCTGATTCACGCCCGCGTGTTCTGCGACTACACGACCGGATCGGTCGATGTTGCGCCGTCGGCCGGCAGGCAGGGGGCCGCGATACTGCAGAACCTCACGGCCTCCTATGCGCCGACCGCCCGACTGACCGTCACGGTGACCGATGCCGACGGCGCCCCCGTGCCCGGTGCCGACGTGCGCTTTGAACTGCTCAATATGGCCGAATTCGCGCCGATCGCCCAACTGGCCGCCGACGAGGACGGCCGTGCCGCCATCGAACTCGGGCTCGGCACCGTGCTGGTGCACGCCTCGACGCCGGACGGGTTCGGCGAGGCGCTGGTCGACACCGCATCCACCACCGCGGTGACCGTGACGCTGGATGCCGAACGCCGCGACGACGACGCGTGGACGCCGCTGTCGGTGTCCGCGCCCGCCGCCGGCGGGTCCCGCGCCGCGACGCTGACGCCGGAGCAGAAGGCCGTGGGCGCGGACAGGGTGCGGCGTGCGGAAGCCATGCGCGTCGAACGCCTTGAGGGATTCGCCCGGCAGTCGGCCACCGGCGACGCCGACACCGATGAAATCCTCCGTCCGGCCGGCGGCAACTGGCCGGTTATCGCCCGTTTCCTGGAGGCGGGGGCCGAACCCGACCGGATGCTGCTGTTGCAGGCGCTCTCCGACAAGGATCTGGCCGACGTCCACGCCGAGACGCTCGACGACGCGCTGGCCGCGGCCGCGGCGATCCGGGACCATGCGATGCGAATGCTGAGCGACCTCGACGAACGCACCCGCACGGATCTGTGGCGTGACGCCGTGCTCAATCCGCGCGTGGACGGCGAGGAGCTCGCCGGCGACCACCGCGTGCTGCAGCAGCGGTTCGACGCCGACTGCACCGCGCTGTTCCGTTCCGATCCGCGGACGCTGTGGCAGGAGATGCTGCGCGACGTGCGCGACGCCGAGGACGACGAGCCCTACACCGGCACGGCGGCGCTGCTGTCCCGCGGATACGGCGACGGCCCGCACCGCGGCATCGCGTTCGTCACCGTCTGCCGCTGCCTGGGCATCCCGGCGCGTCTGAATCCCGAAACCCGCAGCCCGCAGTATTTCGACGGCGCACGGTTCGTCGACGTTCAGGCCCGCGAAAGCGATCGGCTGGTCGCCTGCACGCTCACGGCCCCCGGACGGGACGACACCCCCCGCTACGGCGTGGACTGGACCATCAGCCGGCTGCAGCGCACCCCGTACGGCATGGATTTCTCCACCATCGACCTGGGCGACGTCCCGTGGACGGACGGCGCGGCCCATATCCGACTGGAGCCGGGCACGTACCGCGTCATCACCACCACGCGCCTGCCCAACGGCAGCCAGTTGGCCGCCTCGCAGACGCTCCGGGTGGCGGACGAGGACCGCACCATCGCCTTGGACTGGCGCCGGCCGGCGCAGTCCGACCTGCTGGCGCATCTGCCGCTGGAGGACCTGCCGCTCATCGCCGACGACGGGGCCGACACCCCCTTGAGCGAGGTCCTGCACGGCCGGCGCGGCGTGGTGTTCATCCTCGACGCCCACGGCTCCGAACCGAGCATCCACGTGCTGGACGAATTGCGCGAATCACTGGCGGAACGCCCCGATTCCGACACCGGCACCGAGCCCGTCATCGCCCTCTGCCCGCATGATGCGCCCGTCAGCGCCCCGATCACGGCCATGCTCGCCCGCCTGCCCCGGCGGTTCCGGCTCTGGCGGTGTTCCGAGCCGACGGCGGCCCGACTGGCGCGCATCACCTTCGTGGATCCGGACAAGTCGCCGGTCATCGTGGCCATCCGCCCCGGCCAGGCACAGGACGACCCCCTGACCGGCATCTACGCGTGCAGCGGCTACAACGTGGGCTCCGTGGAACTCGCCCTGCGGCTCAATCGCATATGAGAAAGGGCAACCGTCTACAATGGAGAACCAATACAATGAAGTATCCACGGTAACGGCCAACCGTTTCCCAGCACACTTAGAAGGAACGCCATGAATCCTTCCACCCCGCCCGTCGCCTTCCTCGCGCCGGGGCATACGTCCAAAGCGGACCCGTCCGACGTACGGCGGAACAACCGTGCGTTGATCTTCGGGCTGTTGTTCCCCGCCACCGAGCTCTCCCGCGCGCAGATCGGGAGGCGAACGGGGCTCTCCCGCGTGGCGGTGTCCGACGTGGTCGGCTCGATGCTGGACGAAGGACTGATCAGGGAGGGCGGGCTGGCCCACAACCCCGGAAAGGGCAAACGCGGCACGCTGCTCGGAATCGACACCCAGCGGCTCCACATCGTCAGCATCGACCTGTCGCAGTCGCGGTTCATCCAGGGTGCGGTCACCGATCTGCTGGGCACGATACTGTACCGGTCCGAACTGGCGCTGGGCGCCGAGGACACCATCGCCACCGACGACATCGAGCAGTTGGCGGCCCAGCTCATGGACCACACCGACCATGTCATCGGCATCGGCGTGGCCGCCCCCGGCGTCATCGTGGACGGCATGGTGCGGCGCTCCACCGCCTTGGGCTGGCATGACGTCGATCTGCGCACACCGCTAGAGCAGCGGTTCGCTGTGCCGGTCAGCGTGGACAACGATTCGACCAGCGGCATGCTCGCCGAGAGGTTCTTCGGACAGGGCGGCCCCAATCTCATGTTCGTCTGGTTCCGACGCGGCATCGGCACCTCGGTGCTCATCAACGACGTGCCGGTGGTCGGCGAGAACCACGCCGGCGGCGAAATCGGCCACATCTCCATCGACCCGGAGGGACCGCCCTGCCCGTGCGGCAAGCGCGGGTGCCTCGAACGGCTGATCTCCACCCCGGTGCTTGAGGCGCGGATGCGCGACCATCCCGAGTCGCGCCAGACCATCCTCGAACAGGCCGGCGTTCATCTGGCCAATGCCCTGGCCATGCCGGTCGGCCTGCTCGACATCACCGACATCTGCGTCTACGGACCGCCGGATATCGTCAACTCCGACTTCATCAACGCCGCGCAGCGCTATCTGGACCAGACCACGGCATCGTCATTCCACGCCCACACGCGCATCCGACGGTGCGAGATCGGCAGCGACATCGCGATCCGCGGCGAATCGACCGCCGTGCTGCGCGACTATCTGGCGCGGTGACGGCCGCTCAGCGGTGATACGGCGGGGCGTGGCGCCGACGACACGTCACCGTGCGGCGAGCACCGCGGCGCGCACGATGGCACGGTCGGTCCGCTCCACGGGGTTCTGGCCACCGCCACCGGGACCGCCCGACGCGGCGACCAGCGTCTTGCCGGACAGGTGGATGGCGTCCACCCCCGCCGCACGAATCGCGCCGATGCTCTCGGGCGTCACGCCGCCGCCGGCCTGAATCTCGATGCGTCCTGCGGCGTGCCGCACCAGATCGCGCAGCCGGTCAAGGCCCTCGGGCACCGTCGGCGCCCCGCCCGAGGTGAGCACACGCGTATACCCCAGTTCGATCAGCACGTCCAGCGCGGCGAACTGGTCGGGCACCATGTCGAACGCACGGTGGAAGGTCACCTGCACGTCACGGTTGCAGCGGCGGCCCTCGTCCCGGGCGCATTCGATCAGGGCGGCGGCAAAGGGCACGTCGATGGTGTTGTCCTCGTTCAGCCCGCCGACCACCACGCCGCTCGCGCCGGCCAGGATGGCGGAGCGCACGTCGCCCAACTGCACCATCCGTTCCGTCTTGCCGAACACGAACGAGCCGGAACGCGGGCGCACCAGCACCTGCACGCCACGCGGCAGACCCACATGCGAGCACGCCTGGATCAGTGCGAAACTCGGCGTCAGACCACCGGTGGCACCCAATGCCACACACAGCTCGATGCGGTCGGCCCCTTCCTCCAGGGCGATCCTCGCGCCTTCGACATCCTGTACGGCGATTTCCACGGTCACGGGCATCTCCTTTGATTCTCCTGCCTTGCCACGCCACCACGGTACCATCTCCGCGCCGGGCACCACGCCGTGTCACGGATCCCCGACGGGCGGCAGCGGCCTTGGCCGTCGGCGACACGCTGTAAAACGATTGACATATACATTAACCATGTTAATATATAAACAATCGTTGGAAGTCAAAGACGGACCGACAACCGCACCCAAGGAGGCGTCGATGCCCACGTCCACAACCGTCGCATCGCAGGCGACCGTGTCCGAGTCGAACCGCTCGCGCATCCTCCAGCACCTGTACTACCACGGCATCTGCTCGCGGGCGCAGATCGCCAAGGCCCTGGGACTGACGCCCGCCGCCATCACCAAGATCACCGCACGCCTCATCGAGGCCGGCATCATCGAGGAGACCGGGGACATGGAGGGACGACTGAACCGTCGCTCCATCGGCCTGAACCTGGACCCCACGCGGTTCCACGTCATCGGCGTCAAATTCGCACGCAGCCTGGTGGAGATCGGCGTCTTCGACCTGAGCGGCACCGCGCTGTCCATCGAGGACCTGCCCACGGTCAGCGAGGACACCATCCCGCAGACCATCGCCGCCATCCACACCAAGGTCGGCGCGCTGCTCGACGCCGACCCGGCCATCATCGCCATCGGCATGGCCGTCCCCGGGCCGTACCTGCGCGAGGCGGGGTACACCACCGTCGTCTCCTCCATGCAGGGATGGCGCACCATCAACTTCCTCGACGAATTCGGCACGGCCTTCCGCGTACCGGTGTTCGTCGAACAGGACGCCCGCGCCGGCGTGCTGGCCCAGCACCTGTTCTCCGACGACGGCCACTGCAACAACCTCGCCTACTACCTGCTCGGCGAAGGCGTCGGGCTCGGGGTCATCGACCACGGCAACCTCATCAACGGCGCCCAGGGCACGGCCACCGAACTCGGCCACACCAGCGTGGACGTCAACGGCCTGCCCTGCGACTGCGGCAACGTCGGATGCCTGGAACGCTACTGCTCCGCCAACGCCATCCACGAGCGCATCAACGCCGCCGGCATCATCGCCGACAGTCGATCGATGACCCACCGGCAGGCATGCAACGCCCTGTTCGGGCTCGTGTGCGACGGCGACCGGCAGGCCACGGCCATCCTCGACGAGGCAAGCCGCTACATCGCCTACGGATGCGTGACGATCTGCAACATGTTCAACCCGGAGCGCATCATCCTCGGCGACATCGTCTCCGGAGCCGGGCAACGGCTGCTCGACATCGTGCGCGACATCACCAGCCGCCGCGTCAGCGCCGAAGTCATCGAGGCCACGGACATCCGCCTGTCGCAACTGCCCGCCGACGCCACCGTCGCCGGCGCGGCGGCCGTGGCCATCACCCAGTTCCTCACCACCCCGTCGAGATTCTTCGACATCTCCTGACGGCAGGCGGTCCAAGACGTCAATCGACAACCCAACATATCAACCAAGGAAAGGAATCATCATGACCAAACCCACCGTGCTCTCCCTCGGCGAACTGCTGTGGGACGTGCTCCCCACCGGCAAGCGCGCCGGCGGCGCCCCGGTCAACTTCATCTACCACGCCTCCATGAACGGCGCCGAGGGCGTGGCCATCAGCGCCGTGGGCGAGGACGAGCTCGGCGACGAGCTGCTGGTCGCCACCCAGGCCGCCGGCATCAACTCGATGATCCAGCGCAACGCCTGGCCGACCGGCACCGTGGACGTGGCGCTCAAGAACGGCATCCCCGAGTACACAATCGTGAAGAACGTGGCCTGGGACCACATCCTGTACACTCGCCAGCTCATCGAGGTCGTCGAAAGCGCCGACGCGATCTGCTTCGGCACGCTGGGCCTGCGCTCCCCCGAATCGCATGACACCATCATCGAACTGCTCAAGCACGCCAAGCCCGGCACGATGAAGTTCTTCGACATCAACCTGCGCGGCGACCACTATTCCAAGGAGCTGATCGAGGAACTGCTCGGATACGCCACCGTGTTCAAGATCAACGACGACGAACTGTTCCTCCTGCGCGACATGTTCGACATCCGCGGCACCTCCGACGACGAGGCCTGCCGTTGGTTCATCAACGAATACGGCCTCGACTACATCATCCTGACCGGCGGCGCCGCCTTCAGCACCGTCATGTCGAAGACGGGCAAGAGCTCCACGATCTCCACGCCGCGGGTCGAGGTGGCCGACACCGTGGGCGCAGGCGACTCGTTCTCCGGCACCTTCACCGGCAAGCTGCTCAACGGCGCCACGATGGAGGAGGCGCACCGCGCGGCCGTCAACACATCCGCCTTCGTCTGCACGCAGGAAGGCGCCTGGCCCGCCTATCCCGAGGAGGGCATCCCGGACTACTGCAAGATCATCAACGGCGAGTGAGCGTTATGGCCCATATGTCGCATGAGCATAGTGCTTGTGCGACATATGGGCCATTGCATGTGCCCCTCGAGGTCCTGTTGCCGCAGCACCACCAGACCGCTGCGGCAACAGGGCCGGTTCACCGGGAGCGCATCGAGTTGCATTCATCGGGCAACAGGGTTATTGTGGAAAGTCCGGCCGCGCGCCGGCTGGTTTGATAATTCAAAAGGGGCCGATCGGTTTCGACGATGACCTGTTCGCTGCAGGGAAGCGTGCCGAGAATGCGGGGTCCGCTCGTGGATGTTCCCCGCAAAACAATAAGTGCTAAATCTAACCGCACTGAGTTCGCTCTCGCTGCCTGAGCTTCGCGCCAGGACTAATCCAGCGAGCAGCCGCTCCGTCCGTTCTTCTGCGTCTCCGGGAAGAAATCGGGCGTCGTTAAGGAGACTCGCCTCACTCGCCGAGCCGCAGGGCGTCTGAGGGACTTACACTGTGGATAGGCCTGCCACCGGTTGTCCGCGATATAGGTGGAGGCAGAACAATAGCTGAAAAGCCAGCGGACTACGCACGTAGAAGACTGTGGGTACGGTCATCGGACCGGGGTTCGATTCCCCGCGGCTCCACTTGTTCAGGGTTCCGGGCATACGCCCGGAACCCTTTTTGTTGCCCTCACACCGTCATATCCACCACACCCGGCGTGCCTTAAGCGGTTTAGCATTAACACTGTTAACGTATTAACGCAGTTACCGTCGATGTCGACGGACGTCTGGAAGGACATCGCATATGACCGCCGCCTACGCGCCCGAAGCCTATGTCTTCGGCTCGCCGGAGAACCACGACCTGCTTGAGGCCGAAAGCAACGAACTGCTGCATTTCGGACACCGCTTCCCCGCCCCGAACGGCGGTTCCACCTGGCTGGACGATCGCGGCAACCCCGACCCCTCCCACGGCATCCAGACCTGGATCACCTGCCGCATGGCACACGTCTACACGCTCGGCGCCATCCACGGCGAGCCAGACGCCGAGGAGCTCGTCGACAAGGCGCTCGACGGCCTGCGCGGGCCGCTGCATGATGATGTGAACGGCGGCTGGTATCCGTCCATCACCGCGGACGGCACCCCCGAGGCGGGCAAGGTCTGCTACACGCACGCCTTCGTCATCCTGGCCGCCACCTCGGCCACGCTGATCGGACGCCCGGGCGCCAAGGAACTGCTCTCCGAAGCGCTCGACACCTACAACGCGCACTTCTGGGACGAGGAGCACGGCCTGGCCGTGGACACCTGGAACACCGAGTTCACCGAGCTGGATCCGTACCGCGGCATCAACGCCAACATGCACACCGTCGAGGCGTTCCTGGCCGTGGCGGACGTGACCGGCGACGAGACCTATCGCACCCGCGCCGGCCGCATCATCGACCACGTCGTCGACTGGGCGTCGCACAACTCGTGGCGCATCCCGGAGCACTTCACCGCCGACTGGACCCCGGATCTGGAGTTCAACCGCAGCAAGCCCGACGACCAGTTCAAGCCGTACGGCGCCACGCCCGGCCACGGCATCGAATGGGCCCGCCTGATCACCCAGTTCGCCACCAGCTGCAGCCGCACCGACGAGCAGAAGGCCGCGCTGATCGACGCCGCCGAACACCTGTTCGCTCGCGCGCTCGAGGACGCCTGGAACACCGACGGCACCGTGGGCCTGGCCTACACCACCGACTGGAACGGCCGCCCCGTGGTCACCGACCGCATGCACTGGACGCTCGCCGAATCCGTGAACACCTCCGCCGTGCTGGCCACCGTGACCGACAAGCAGGAGTACAAGGATTGGTACGCCACGTTCTGGCGGTACATCGACGAATACCTCATCGACCATGAGCACGGCTCCTGGTTCCACCAGCTGGACAAGGACAACCATGTCATCGGCACCGTGTGGCCCGGCAAGTCCGACCTGTACCACGCGCTGCAGTGCACGTTCATCCCGCGTCTGACCCCGGCCGTCTCCGTGGCCCCCGCCCTGAAGCAGGCCACCGAGACCCGTTAACACGTCCCTCCCTCCTTCCGAAAACAGCGGGCGCCCCGGTTCCTTCACGGACCGGGGCGCCCGCCTTATCCGCGCCGAAGCAGGTATGATGGCCGGTATGAGAGTGGTCATTCAACGCGTGAGTTCGGCGGGTGTGGACGTGGTCGACGCGGCGACCGGCGAACCGGACGCCTCCTTCGAGCCGCAGCGAATCGGCCCCGGACTGGTGCTGCTGGTTGCGGTCAGCGATGACGACGGGCCCGAGCAGATTAGCTGGACGGCCCGCAAGATCGCCAATCTGCGGATCTTCGATGACGACGAGGGCAGGATGAACCGCTCGGTGCTCGATGTGGGCGGCGAGGTGCTGTCCATCTCCCAGTTCACGCTGTACGGCGATGTGCGGCGGGGCAACCGTCCGAGTTTCGTGGCGGCCGGGCAGCCCGACCATGCGCGGGACGTCTGGCTGCGCCTCGACGAGGCGTTGCGCGGCCATGGGCTCACCGTCCGGGAGGGCCGGTTCGCCGCCCATATGCGGGTGTCGCTGACCAACGACGGCCCGGTGACCATCCCGCTCGATACGGCGGTGATGGCCCGGCCCCGCTAAGGATTCGGCATCATCCCGCCCCCGGTCCCTTCCGGGGCGGGGCACGCCTGCCGGGCATGCCCCGCCAAAGCTACTTGATGATGGGGCGCAGCGGTGCGGAGACGTCCACCTGGTGCTTGTCCCCGATGACGTTGGGGTCGTTGATAATCTTGTCGACCACGGCCTTCTTCAGTTTCAGGTCGGAGGAGTCGCCCCAGACGATGGTGTAGTTGCCGCCGTCCAGCACCGTGGTGATCGAATCCTGCGTCTGCGCGCTCACCGAGGAGATGCGCTGCCGTATCGACTCGTCCAGTCGTCCCAGGATCGACAGGGTCTCGTGCACCGCCTGGTCGGACAGCCCCTGGTCGACATCACCGACGTCCACCACCGGAATGCCTTCCACCGATACGTTCCCGACGGAATTGAGCACGCGCCCCTTGCTGTCGACCGCGGTCATGGACCCGTCCGAGGCGCGCAGCATGGCGGCGGGCCGCTGTGCCCGGACCGTCACGCGCAGACGGTTGGGGAACTGCTTGCTCACCTTGGCCTCGGTGACGCCGGGGATGTCGTCCAGCTGGTCGATGACGTCGTCGCTGGAGACCAAGAGCAGCGATTTGCCGGTCTGTTTGCCGGCGATCTGCATGATCTGCTCCTCACTGACCCATTCGTTGCCGCCGGACACCTGGATGCCGCCGTTTTCCAGCCGGAACACCGGGGAGAAGAACAGCAGCCAGACCAAGGCGGCCACGGCGGCCAGCGCGGCGGTTATGACCACCGCCCGCAGGAGAATCACGCGCGCGGTCGCCTTGCGGCGCTCCTTCAGACGGGCGCGGAAATCCACGACCTTCGGACGCGTAACCACGCCGAGCTGCCCGCGGGTCTGGTTCAGCGTCTTGGCGACAAGGTCCTCGCCCTGCAGGCGCCTGACGTCGACGAATTCACCGGGATCGGATTGCCCGCTGCGTTTCGGGGACGGCTCCGTCGAGCGCACGGAGCGCGCCGAACGTGCGGGCGCCGCCGCCGGCTTGCGGTCCACCGCACCGGAGACGACCCGTCGCCCCGCCATCAGGATTCCATCCCGCCGACGCGCGCCGACAGCTCGCGCAGCAGCACGTCGTCCATCCGGTTGATGTCGCCGGCGCCGACGGTGATCACCACATCCCCCGTCCGGACGGTGTCGAGGATGCGCACGGCGGCCTGCCGCATATCCTCGACGGCGCGGATCCACTCCCCCGCATCCGCGCAACGGTCCGCGTCCGCGGCTTGGACGATGGTCGAGGCCGAGACATCGGGGAAGTCCTCCTGCTTCTCGCGGGCGGGGAAGATGCCGGCCACGATCACGTCGTCGGCCTTCGACAGCGCCTGTGCGAACTGCTCGGCGAAGATCCGGGTGCGCGAGTACAGGTGCGGCTGGAACAGCACATGGATGCGGGATTGCGGATACCGGCGCCGGGCCGCGTCGAGCAGCGCGGCGATCTCGGTGGGATGGTGGGCGTAGTCGTCCACGACGGTGACCCCGTTCACGCACCCGCACACCTGGAAGCGTCGCGCCGCACCCAGGAACGAGGCGGCGGCCCGTGCGGCCCGCTCGTACGGCATGCCCAGCATCCCCGCGGCGATGATGGCGGCGGCGGCGTTGCGCGCGTTATGGATGCCCGGGATGGACAGTTCCACGGGCACCTCCAGCTCCGCGCCGTCGGCCAACGCCGGAGGGATGCGCAGCGTGAAGCATTCGCGGCCGGTGCGCTCGCGTTCCCGCTCCGATTCGATGCGGACCGCAACCGCGCCGTTGAGGTCGCCCAGCGTATCGGGATCCTGGGTGGTGTAGACCACGACCCGTCCGGCGACGTCCGCGTCCACGGCCCGCAGGACCTCCAGGCAGCCTTCGTCGTCGGCGCACATGACGACCGCGTCCCTCGCGTGGCCGATGTGGTCGACGAAGGCCCGATGGTACCGGTCCGCCGTGCCGTAATGGTCCAGATGGTCGGGTTCCGCATTGGTGACGATGGCGATGGAGGGACGGTACTTGGCGAAGCTGCCGTCGGATTCGTCGGCCTCCGCCACCAGCACCGCGCCGTGTCCGGCATGGCCGCCGTCACGGTTCGTGCCGTCCGGCGACTGGATGGAGCCGCCGATGGCGTAGCTGGGGTCGGCGAGCTCCCCGGTTCCCGCGTTGACCAGGATGTGGGCGAGCAGCGAGCTGGTGGTGGTCTTACCGTGCGCGCCAGCCACGGTGACGGCCCGTTTGGCGGCCATCAGCAGGGCGAGGATGTCGCTGCGGTGCACGATGCGGGCACCGGCCGCATGCGCCGCCACGATCTCCGGATTGTCCGGCTTGATGGCGCTCGAATAGACCACGGTTGCCGCGCCGGCCACGTTCTGCGCGCGCTGCCCGAACTGGACCGCGACGCCCAGCGACTGCAGCCGATCGGTTTTGGGGCTTGGCTCGCGGTCGGATCCGTCGACGACGACGCCCTGCTCGTGCAGCATTTCGGCCAGCACGCTCATGCCGGCGCCGCCGATGCCGATGAAATGGGTCCGGCCCAGATCGCCGATCCGTTCGTCGGGTCCGAAGGCCAGACGGGTCGGATCGAGCTCGATGGTTGTCTCGACGGCTGATTGTTCTGACACTGGGAGTCCTTCCTGCACTGTTTCTGGTTCTGCGTTTTCCCCTGCGCTACGCGGCCTGACGCTCCGCCGCCGCCAGCACGCGGCAGGCCATGGTCTCGGCGGCGTCGCGGATGCCGTAGCGCCATGCGGCTTCGGCGAATCCGGCCAGACGGCCGCTGTCGGCCAGCAAGCCCGGCACATGGTCGATCACCCATTCCTTGGTGAATTCGCGGTCGGCCACCATCATGCCGCCTCCCGACTGCACGACGGGTTGCGCGTTGAAGCGCTGCTCGCCGTTGCCGATCGGCAGCGGCACGTAGATCGCCGGCAGGCCCAACGCCGTCAGCTCGCTCACCGTGCCCGCGCCGGAACGGCAGATCACCAGGTCGGCGCAGGCGAACGCCAGGTCAATGCGTTCAAGATACTCGGCCACATGGTAGTCCCCGTCCCCGGCGTGCGAGGCGTCCAACCCGGTGACGGCCGCATCCCCCGCGCTGACCGAGGCCAGTTCACGCACCTCGTCCGCCTTGCCGTTACCGGTCAGATGCACGATCTGCGCGTGCTGCAGCAACGATGAGGCCGAGGCCGCCACGGCGCGGTTGATGTTGGCGGCGCCCAGCGAGCCGCCGGTCACCACCACCACCGGACGGTTCGCGTCCAGGCCCAGCTGTTCCGCCGCTTGACGGCGGGCGCCCTCACGGTCGGATTCCAGCCGCTCGCACAGCTGCGCGATGGCCGGCCGCAACGGGAGCCCCACCCGTTCGATCACGGCATCCCGACGCGCCTTCAGCCCCGTTCCCTCGTATGCGGTGCCGATGTAGTCGGCCCAACGGGCGCCCAGCTTGTTGGCCATGCCGGCGCGCGCGTTCTGCTCGTGGATCAGAATCGGGATCCGCATGGCATGCGCCGACGCGTACACCGGGGCGGAGGCGTATCCGCCGAAACCCACCACCACCTGGGCCTGATGACGTTCCAGGATCTGCCTGGTCCTGGCCGTCTCCCGCTTCCAGGCCATCGGGAACCGCAACGCGGCCATATTGGGGCGGCGAGGGAACGGCACCTTCTCGATGGTTTCCAGTTCGAATCCCGCCTGCGGGACCAGGTCGCGCTCCAGGCCGACCGCCGTGCCGATCACCGCGATATCCGCCGAGGGATCCTTGGCCCTGATGGCGTTGGCCACCGCCAGCAGCGGGTTGACATGTCCGGCCGTACCGCCGCCGGCCAATACGATGCGGTGCATTCGATTGCTCATAGCATACGAGCTTAGTCCACGGGCAGGCCCCGGCAGGGCATTCGGCAGCGGTTCCTGCCCGCAATGTCCATGTCCGCGCGTCACGCCTTGACCCGCTCGGCCTTGACCTGCGGGTGCTCCCGCATCATGCTCACCGCGGCTCCCGCCGCCGCCAGACACATGATCAGCGAGGAGCCGCCCGCCGAGACGAACGGCATCGGCACGCCCATGACCGGCAGCAGGCCGACGACCACGGCGATGTTGACCAGCCCCTGCCCCACCAGCCAGGCGGCGATGCAGATCAGCACCATCGAGGCGTACCGGTCCCGCATCTGCAGCGCCATGGCGATCAGGCACCATCCGATGACCACGAACAGCAGGATCACCAGCGCCCCGCCGATGAATCCGGTCTCCTCGCAGATGATCGCGAAGATGAAATCGTTATGGGCGGCGGGCAGGTAGTTCCATTTCTCGCGGGAGTTGCCGATGCCCACGCCGAGCAGTCCCCCCGAGGCGATGGCGTACCGGGCGTGGATGGACTGGTAGCACACGTCCTGCGCGTCCGAACCGGTGCAGGCCGTGTAGGCGGCCAGGACGCGGTTCAATCGGTTCGGGCTCGAGATCACGAACGCCGCGGCGGCCGCACCGACCACAGCCATGCCGGCAAGCAGCCATTTCAGCGGGAATCCGCCGATCAGGAACGCCACGATGCCGATGGCCACGATGATCATGCCGGTGCCCATATCCTTGCCCAGCATGACCAGTCCCAGGCATACGAAATACACGATCCCGGGAGCCAGATACGCCTTGACGCCCTCGCGCTCATACCGTTTGCGTGCGGCAATCATGGCGGAGGGAAGCCAGATGCACAGCGCGCATTTCATGACCTCGGCGGGTTGCAGCGTGAACACGCCGGGGATGCCGATCCACCCGGTGTTGCCGTATTGGGTGATGCCCAGAGGCGTCAGCGTCAGCGCCTGCAGCACCATCGAAAAGCCTATGCCCGCAATGCCCAGTCGGCGGTAGATCGGGCAACGCACGTGCATGGCGATGAAGGCCATCACCAATCCGATCACGCAGTACACGCCCTGGCTGAGCGCCTGCCGCCACGGGGACGCCCCCTGGGAGACCATATCCACGGACGAGCTGGAGAACACCATGATCACACCGAAGCAGGTGAGCGCGAGCACCGCCACCCGGAAGCCGTGATAGCACCACAGCGGGTTGAGCAGGCTGCGCCAGCCCGTATACCGCTGGAACCCCTCCGCCGCCTCTCGTTTCCTCGGTTTTCCCGTACCCTTCGAGCGGTCCGAGGATGCGGAACGAATCTGTCTAGGCTTCGGCATGGGTTCTCACCCATTCCCGAGCCTGCTCGGCGAACCGGTCGCCTCGGTCGGCGTAGGAGACGAACTGGTCCATGGATGCGCAGGCCGGGGCCATCAGCACCACATCGCCCGGGGAGGCGTAGGCGCCGGCCGCCTCGACGGCACGCCGCATCACGGTCTCGTTGTCCGACGGGTCGATGAGGGTCAGCGGAATATCGGGGGCGCTGGCGGCGAAGGCCTCGGTCATCGGGAGCTGGTCCGCGCCGATGATGACGGCCGCCTTGATACGCGCCGCCTGATCGGCCACCAGCTGTTCGAACCTTCCGCCCTTGGCCAGGCCTCCCGCGATCCACACCACGCTCTTCGTACCGAAGCTGCCCAGGGACGCCGCGGCCGCGTGGGCGTTGGTCGCCTTGGAATCGTCCACGAACCGGATATCGCCTTCGACGGTGTGCCGGACGGCCACGGTCTGGATGCGGTGGCCTCCGGGGGTGAAGTCGCGCAACGACTGCACGGCATGATCCAGATCGGCGCCCAAGCCCAGCACCAGCGCCAGAGCCGCCAGCGCGTCGGCCAGCAGATGCGGGTATACCGTACCGTCCGGCTCGCACAGGTGCGGGAAGTCACGGACCTGGGCGATGCGCCGCACCTGTCCGGCGGGAGTACCCGCCACGCCGCTCATGTCCACAATCCAACCGTCGCTGATGCCGATCTGCCCCTCATCGGGCGCGTGCAGGGTGAACCCCACCATTCGGCATCCGTCGGCCGGCTGCGCCCGCCGGGCCAGTTCGGTGACGCGCGCGTCGTCGGCGTTGTAGACCAAGGCTCGCTTGACGCGGTGATAGACCTTCGCCTTATCGGCGGCGTACCGGTCCATGCCGCCGTGCCAATCCAGATGGTCCGCAGCCAAGTTGGTGATCACCGCGCAGTCCAGTTCCAGCGAATCGGTGAAATGCAGCTGGAACGAGCTTAATTCCACGCACAGCGCATCGTAGGAGGCGTCGACGGCGGCATGCGACACGGCCTTGCCGATGTTGCCCACGGCCGGCGCGTGCCACCCGCAGGCGTTGAGCATCTGCGAGGTCATCTCCGTGGTCGAGGTCTTGCCGTTGGTGCCGGTGATGCCGATCCATGCCGCGGGCGCGCCGGTCCGGTCGCTGTCCACGCGCAGCCGCCAGGCCAACTCCACCTCGCTGATCACCGGGATGGACCGGCGTTGCGCCTCCAGGATGAACGGGGTGCGCGGATTGAACACCGGCGAGGTCACCACCAGGTCGACCCCGGTCCAGTCCACGTCGTCGAACGCATGGACATCCGCCTCGGGCCGATGTTCGTCCACCGTAATCACCCGCGCCACGCGCGGCGCCAGCACCTCGGCCACGCTCCGCCCGGACACGCCCAGACCGGCCACGACCACCGTCATGCCCGACCAATCGTTCCTCTGCATATTCATTGTCCTCCCATGCCCGCGGCCCGTTGCACGCACGGGCCTCACACCAGACCGGACCGTGCCACCCAGTCGCCGTAGAACACCACGAGGCCGACCAGCACGAAGATGAGTTCAACCATCCAGAACCGCACCACCACCTTGCCTTCGGTCCAGCCGAGCAGCTCGAAATGGTGGTGGATCGGCGCCATCTTGAACACGCGTTTGTGCGTCAGCTTGAAATACCCGACCTGGATGACGTCGGACATCGCCTCGATGACGTACAGACCGCCGACGATGATGGCCAGGAACTCGGTGTGCGTGGCGATGGACATCGCCGCGAACAGCCCGCCCAGCGCCAGCGAGCCGGTGTCCCCCATGAAGATGGTGGCGGGGTTCGAGTTGTACCAGAGGAAACCGAAGCAGGCCACCGCGGCGCACAGCGCGATGATGGTCAGGTCCAGCGGGTCGGAGACCGCGTAGGCGAACCCCTCATGGCCGGCGCCCTTGAGATGGTAGCTCTCCCAGAACGCGATCACGCCGTATCCGGCGAATGCGATCATCGACGAGCCGGTGGCCAGCCCGTCCAGCCCGTCGGTCAGGTTGACCGCATTCGTCCAGGCGGTCATCAGAAAGTTGACCCAGATGACGAACAGGACGGTCGCCACGATCCTGCCCGCGAATTCGAAGCTGAAGAACGGCTCCTCGATGAAGCTCATGCCCGCTTGGGCGCTGGGGAACCCGGACCGGGTGGGGATGATGAGCGCCAGCACCGCGTACAGGGTGGCGAAGATGAACTGCCCAATGAACTTGCCCGCCACGGACAGGCCTTCGTTCTGCTTCTTGCGCACCTTGGCGAAGTCGTCGATGAAGCCCAGCACGCCCATGGACAGCATGGCGAACAGCACAAGCATGGCCGACAGCGAGAACGCCTCGCCGGATACGATATGCCGGTAGATGGCCGAAGCCAGCCAGCCGCACACGATCGCCAGGTTGATCACCACGCCGCCCAGCGTCGGGGTGCCGCGCTTGACCTGATGCGACTGGGGACCATCCTGCCGGATGTACTGGCCGTAGTGCAGCTTGTGGACCAGCCTGATCAGCAGCGGCGTGCCGACGATCGTCACTACCAGTGAGACCAGAATTCCGATAATGAGTGCAATCACCTGCGGTACTCCATTCGCGTCATATTCCCTTTCCCGGTCCGTCCGGCCGCTATGCGGTCCAGCGTTCGGCCAACGCGCTCAACCCGGAGACGTGCGACCCCTTGAGCAGCACCACGGCATTCCCGTGCTCCCGCGCCAGACGAACGACCGCGGCATCGGCCTGATCGGCGTCATGCACCCAGTCTATCGACGGGTGCGCCGGGGTCGTGCCCGTTTGCGCGCGCTTTGCCCCCTGTGCGACCGCTTCGGCCAGCGCGTCGAGATGCGCGTCGGCGGTGCCGCCGACGGCCACGACGGCGTCCACGCCGCACCGGGCGGCGTATTCGCCCACGCCGCGATGCAGCTCCAGATCGTTCGCGCCCAGCTCCAGCATGGCCCCCAGCACGGCCACACGGTACGGCGCGGTCTGTTCCCCGGCGCCCCACGCCATCAGGCCGTCCAGACCCGCGCGCATCGAATCGGGGTTCGCGTTGAACGAGTCGTCGATCAGGGTGAAGGAGGCACCGCTGCGCTCGACGGTCGACACCGCCATGCGATGGGGGCTGATGCGCGTCAGGCCCTCCAGCACCTCGCCGATGCGGGCCGGCGGCATGCCCAGTCGGAATGCCACGCCGGCCGCCGCCAACGCGTTCATGACGTTGTGGCGTCCGCAGATGCCCAAGCGCACCGCCGTGGCGGCGCCATCGGGCGTGGACAACGTGAAGCGGGGACGGTCCAAGGCATCGGTGCCGATGTCACGAGCCGAACATCCGGATGCCAGGGCCCGCTCGTCCTGCACGCCGAACCACAGCACCTCCCCCGGCGCCTGGGCGCTCATAGAGGCCACACGCTCATCGTCGGCGTTGAGGATGGCCACGCCGCCGTCGGCCAGACCGCGCACGATCTCGCTCTTGGCCTGCACGATGCGTTCCACCGAGCCGAACTCGCCCAGATGGGCCACGCCGACCTTCAGTACCACGGCGATGTCCGGAGGCGCGATGGTGGTCAGTCGGGCGATCTCCCCGACGTGATTGGCGCCCATCTCCGCCACCAGGTACCTGGTGTCCGGGCCAACCTTCAACGCGGTCAACGGCAGGCCGATCTCATTGTTGAACGAGCCGACGGGGGCGACCGTCTCCCCCATCGATCCAAGCAGCGCGGCCAGCATGTCCTTGGTGGTGGTCTTGCCCACCGAGCCGGTGATGCCGACGATGGTGAACGGCGTGTCCAGTGCGCGGCGACGTTCGATGTTGTGCTGCGCCAAGGCTCCCAGGGCGGCCACCGTGTCCGGCACGACGATCTGCGCCATCGGGGCGTCCACCTGATGCGCCACCAACGCCACGGCGGCGCCGCTCTGCGCGGCGCGCCCCACGAAATCGTGGCCATCCACCCGTTCCCCGGCGATGGCGACGAAGACGCCCGCCTCACCGACCTCGCGGGAATCGGTGACGGCACTGGTCGCCACGGTCTGCGGTGTGGCGGCAACGCCCTCCGGGATGACCAGACCGCCACCGACCGTCTCGGCGATCTCGGACAGCGTCATCGGCATCATCGTGGATTCCACAGCCATATTCGTTCCTCTCCCTCAGGACAGTTCCCTGGACACGCGCAACGCGCTCCTGATATTCGCACGGCGCACACCGGCCGCCATGGCCATGGCGATGGCCAATGACAGCACCTCCCACGATCCGCCGTGCTCGCCCTCGTCGGCCTGACGCGCCAACGCATCGGACTCGGCGGTTCTGCCCACCGCCTTGCCGCGCTCGTCCATCACGCAACCGTACCGGTCGCACGCCGCCGCGCAGACCTCGCGCAGACGGGAGTCGGGCACGTCATCGACACCGAACACGTCCAGACCCACCGCATGCAGCGCGCCGCGCCGCAACGTCCGCTCGTCCATGGACACGATCACGGCGTTCGCGCCATCCTCCGCGCACACCGACAGCACACGCTGCACATCCAGAACCCCCAACGGATAGTGCAGCCCGATGTACTGCTCCAACGACTGCGTATCCGCCACGCTGATCACGCCGACCGGATTGCCGAGCACATGCAGGAATTCGGACAACTGCTCCACCTGCCGTTGCACCTGCCCGGCCTCCTCGCCGTAGCAGGCGAACATCGCCAACGTCTTGGCGCCCGTCAGTTCCTGGGCCATCGCGGCCAGGCGCGCGTCATCGCACTCCCCCAGCACCAGCGGCATCGACAACCTGTCGACCGCCCCGCGCAACGCCTGCGGCACCAAGGCCGCATACGCGCCGCGCATGGCGGCGTGCTCCAGCCGCTCCATATTCACCGACCCCGCAGGCACATACAGCGAGCCGGGAATCACCGAATCGACATCATCCGCCAGCGAGGTCACCGTCACGCCCTCCGCGGACGGCGGCACCAGCTCATATCCGTACCGGGAAGCCAAGGTCCCCAACGTCATCCGGCATGCACCGGAACCGCTCACCACACTCATCGGCCCAGCCTTTCCTCCAGCGAATTCACCAATCCACCGGAATAGCATCGGTACGCGGAGACGAAGGAGCCACCTCATATTTCTGCATAAGGAATTCACCAATCCTGGCGAACAACGGGCCGGCGGTCAGACTGCCGAATCCACCCTTCTGCGGATCCTTAATCACCACGGTGACCACGAAGCGGGGGTTGTCGGCGGGGATGATGCCGGACCAGTCGCACACGATCGAGGTCAGACGGCCGTCCGCGCCGGCGACCTCGGCGGTGCCGGTCTTCGAGGCCACGCGGTAGCCGTCCACCTTGGCGACGTTGTCGTATTCCTCGGCCACCGACTCCATGGCGTTGAGCACATCCGCCGCCACCTGCTCGTCGATCACGCGCACGGCATCCCCGTGCTCCTCGGAGGTGACGCGCCCCTGCGCATCGGTCACCGACTTGATCAGCGACTGCTGGTGCCGCACGCCCTTGTTCGCGATGGTGGCCACCACGTTGGTCAGCTGCAGCGCGTTCACCGTGTACCCCTGGCCGAACAGCACCGTGTCCCGGGTACGGCCGTCCCAGACGTCGGCGCCGGCCAGCATGCCGTCGGATTCGCCGGGCAGGTCCAGCCCGGTGGACTGTCCGACGCCGAACTTGGTCAGGAACTCGTAGCGCTGCTCGTTGGTGTAGTTCTCCGCCGCCATCACCATGCCGACGTTGGAGGAGTTCTGCAGGATGCCCGCCAGCGTCCAATGCTCGCTGCCATGGTTGGTGGCGTCGTGGAACTCCTGGCCGTTCTTGGTCATGCTGTACGGCACCGTGAACTGGTCGGTGGCCTTGTGCAGGCCGGTCTGCAGCAGTCCGGCCATGGTGATGACCTTGCCGATCGACCCGGGCTCGAAGGTCTCGCTCACCGCCTGGGAGACATTGAGCTTGGCATCGTCGCTGCCCGCCTCGATCTCGTCGGTGTCCTCCAGGGCGATGATCTCGTTGGTCTGAAGGTCCTGCACCACGCCGATGGCCCAGGCCGCCCCGAACTCCTCCTTGCCTTCCCGCAGCACTTTCTTGACGTACCAGTTCACGTCCTGATCGATCGTCAGCGTCACATCGCTGCCGTCCACGGCCGCCTCGGAGTCGGTCATCGTGCCCGGAATCTGCTCGCCGCCGTTGCCCTGCTGATACACCTCGTATCCGTCGGTGCCGGTCAGCTCGTCGTTCATCATCTGTTCGATGCCATTGGCGCCGTTGCCCTCGTCGTCCACACCGCCCAGCAACGCGCCCAGCTGGGTGCCCGTGGAGTAGATGCGGTCGCTGCTCAGCTCGCACCACACCACGCCGGCCAGATGCAGGTCGTCGATCTTGCGCTTGAGCTCGGGGGTGATGTCCCGCTGGATCACCTGGTACCGGCTCACGCCATCCAGTTTGGCGCCGAGTTCCATGGCGTTCACACCGTCCAGCACCGTGGCCAGCAGACGCGCCACGGCGGCCGCGCCGGTGGCGCCGACGGGCTGGTCGTCGATCTGGTGGCAGTACCCCAGCGACTTGGCCTGGTTCGACCCGCAGGCCACCGGTTCGAACAGCGAGGCCGCATAGGGGTCGGCGAGCAGCGTGTACCGCTCGACGCTCTGGGCAAGCACGTTGCCGTTGGTGTCCAGGATCCGCCCGCGCTTGGCACTGATCGGCACCGTGGTGGTGCGGCTCTGGGTGGCCGCCTGCGCGGTGGAACGACCGTCCAGCAGCTGGATGCCGACGAGCCGGCCGAGGCATGCCACGGCCATGAACGCCAGAATGACACCGATGGCCATGCACCGCTTGGCGAACCCGCTATACCTGCCGGCCCTCATCTGTCCGCGTCTCATTGCGTTCCACCTTCACTGGGTTGATATCCGTTCAGATCGATGGAGATGGAACCCTCCTGCGGGACCATGCCCATCTCCTGCGCACGTTCCGGCAATGACGCCTTCAGCATGTCCAGCTGCGTCTGGCGCTCCTCCACGTCCTGGCTCAACCGCTCGATCCGCGTCTGCACCTGGCTGGATTCGAAGGAGATCTCGACCATCTGCGTGCGCAAGGCCAACGCCCCCAGCAGGGTGCCGACCAGGAACACGATGGCGATGGTGATGTGCAGCAGCGGTGTGGTCTTCGTCCTGGTCCATTCCAGCAGACGTTTGAAACCGCGCGCCGCCGAGCCGGCCCCGGCCCGCTGACCGTTGACCACGTGCAGTTGCGGACGCGACTGCGGCGCGCCGTCCCGGTCCGGGCGTCCCGCGGGCGCCGCCGAGGAATGCACGCTTCGTGCCTGTGCAGCCATCATCGTCCCCCTTCGTAGTGTCGCGGCTCCGCGGCGGACGCGAAGGTGCGCCGCCATCGCTGCGGAATCGGTCGCGTCAGTTCCACGCCCCGCAACCGGACGGATGCGGAACGCGGGTTATGCACGATCTCCCCCTCGTCGGCCTTGACCGCGCCTCGGGTCAGATCCCTGAAGAACGGCTGGGCGTCGGGAGGGATGACCGGCAGGCCCGGCGGCACATCGGCCACCAGTCCCTGCGCCATGAACGTCTTGACGGTTTTGTCCTCCAGCGAATGGTACGACTCCACCACCAGACGGCCGCCCACGGCCAGCCGGTTCGCGGCCTGCGGCAGCGTGGACGCCAGCTTGTCCAGCTCGCCGTTCACCTCGATGCGCAATGCCTGGAACACCCGCTTGGCCGGATTGCCCGCGGGCCGATGCGCCTGCGGGATCACCTCGTCCACCAACGCGCTCAACTGCGCCGATGTGCGCAACGGCTCCCTGTCCCGCCGCTGGACGATCCGCCGGGCGATCTGCCGGGCGTACCGCTCCTCGCCGTACGTTCTGAAGATCCGCGTCAACGCCGGCTCGTCATACTCCGCGAGCACGCGTTCGGCCGTCAACGGCTGCGACACGTCCATCCTCATATCCAACGGCGCATCGTGGCTGTACGAGAACCCTCGCTCCGTCTCGTCGATCTGCAGGCTCGACAACCCCAGGTCCATGAACACGGCGTCCACGCGCCTCACGCCGACGTCGTCCAGCACCTGCGAGAACGCATCGAACGCGGCATGCACCGGGGTGAACCGGTCCGCCAGGCCCTCCGCGCGCACGCGTTCGGTGGCCATCGCCAGCGCCTGGGCGTCCCGGTCGATGCCGATCAGACGCGCCCGGGGCGAGGCCTTGAGGAACGCGATGGTATGTCCGGCCAATCCCAGGGTGCAGTCCACGGCCACGGCGCCGTCATGGTCCAGCGCCGGCGCGACCAGCTCGACGCAGCGTTCGAGCAGCACGGGTTGATGGATGGTTGCATAGTCGTTCATCAGAATTCCACCGCCGGTAGTACGTCGTTCTCGATATCGGAGTAGCGCTGCTCCTTCTCCGCCAGATACGTCTGCCACGCCTCGCGGTTCCAGATCTCGGCACGCGTGCCCACGCCAATCACCACAATGTCCTCCCCCAGATCCGCATAATCCCGCAGAATCTGCGGCACCAGCACACGGCCTTGCTTGTCGGGCACCTGGTCGGACGCGCCCGACAGGAACACGCGCAGGTAGTCGCGGGTGTCCTTGTCCCCCACCGACGCACGCTGGATCTGCATGGCCATATGCCGAAACTGGCTGATCGGCAGCAGATACACGCACCGTTCCTGGCCTCGGGCCAGCACCACGCCGCGGCCGAGCATGGAACGGAACTTGGCCGGCAACGCCATGCGTCCCTTCGCGTCGATCTTCGGCGTGAACGTGCCCAGCAGCAACGGCGGCAGCTGCAGCATATCCATGTCATCCCCACCTGCGGGAGGTTGCTGCTGTGCAAAGACGTCGTCATTCACAGCTCCACCTCCTTCAGCCTGGCATTGGGTACACTCCGACCTGGGTCGCTTCACCACTTTACCCCACGACTTTCCACAAAACCCCACTTATCCACAAAACACTTACCCTTTTCCGATGGTTTTCCCACTTGAGGACGCATATCGACGAGACAGACGCCGCGGCGGTCCGCCTCACAGGCGTCGCTCGCCGCAATCCGGACGATTCGTAGCGGCCTTGCGGTACATTGGATTGCCTGAGTTTTCGGAGGAAGGGACAGTACATATGCCGGGTTACGCCGAACAGTTGCAGGAGGAGCAACACGCCGTCGACCGCGCCTACGGTCGCCTCGACGCCCTGCGCGCGCAGGCTCGCGCACGGCTTGACGCCGTCAGGGCCGCCGGTTCGCACGGCTCCCCCACCCAGCGCACCGAGCGCGATTCGTTCGCCACCATGTACGAGGACCGTCTGACGCAGCTGCGTGCCGTGGAGGACCGCCTGATCTTCGGCCGGCTCGACAACACCGCCGGCGAGCGCCGCTACATCGGGCGCATCGGCCTGTCCAGCGAGACGCATGAGCCGATCCTGACGGATTGGCGAGCGGAGGCCGCCCGCCCGTTCTACGAGGCGACCCCATCGCACCACGGTGACATCGTCATGCGTCGCCATATCACGCTGAACTTCCGCGAGGTGGTGGGCGTGGAAGATGAGGTGCTCGACGTGCATTCCGAGCAGGTCGGCAAGGCCTCGTCCGCCGGCACGCTGACCGGCGAGGGCGCGCTGCTGGCCTCGCTGAGCTCGCGGCGCACCGGCAAGATGACCGATATCGTGGCCACCATCCAGGCCGAACAGGACCGCATCATCCGTTCCGACCTCGGCCATGCCGTCGTCGTCCAGGGCGGACCGGGCACCGGCAAGACCGCGGTGGCGCTTCACCGCGCCGCCTACCTGCTGTACACCCACCGCAGCATGCTCGACCGCTCCGGCGTGCTGGTCATCGGCCCCAGCTCGGCGTTCCTGCACTACATCGATCAGGTCCTGCCCTCGCTCGGCGAGACCGGTGTGGTCAGCCGCACCATCGCCGACCTGATCCCCGGATTCAACGCCACCGCCACCGATACGCCCCGGGCCGCCCAGCTCAAGGGCGAGCAGCGCATGGCCAAGGCCATCGCCAACGCCGTCGCCGCGCGCGAACGCGTGCCCCGTACCTTGCCGGTGGTCCGTATCAACGGGTTCGCGGTCGCCATGAAGCCCTCCGACGTCGAACAGGCCATCGCTGACGCGCGGCGCACACGCCAGCCGCACAACAAGGCGCGCGAGACCTTCGTCCGCAGCATGCTGGAGGCCTTGCGCGCCCGATACGTCGAACAGCTCGACTACACCCCGGAGCAGCCGGAGCTCACCGACGTCATGCAGCAGCTGCGCATGAACGACACCGTCAGGCACACGTTGAATCTGGCCTGGCTGCCGATGACCGGCCCGTGGCTGATTGACCAGCTGTTCTCCAAGCCTGCCCAGTTGCGGCGGTTCGCACCCTGGTTGTCCGATGACGACATCGCCGCGCTGACCCGAGACAAGGGTGCCGCGCTGACCCAGTCGGACATCCCGCTGCTGGACGAGGCCATGGAGCTGCTGGGTCCCGATCCGCGTGCGGCGGCCCGCAAGGCGGCCGCCGACGCGCAGCGCGCCGAAGAGGAGCAGTACGCGCGGGACACCTTGGCCCAGGCCGGCATCGGCTCCGGCATCGTGACCTCGCAGATGCTCGTCGACCAGATCAACGGCATGGATGCGGAGCTCACCGCACAGCGCGCCGCGGCCGACCGCGAATGGACGTACGGGCACATCGTGGTGGATGAGGCACAGGAGCTCACCGCGATGGACTGGCGTATGCTGATCCGCCGCTGCCCTTCGCGCTCATTCACGATCGTGGGCGATGTGGCGCAGACCTCGGCGCTGGGCGGCACACGCGCCTGGCGGCACACGATGGACCGGCTCTTCGGCGAGGACAACTGGGACCTCAACGAGCTGACGATCAACTACCGCAACCCGCAGGAGGTTTCGGACCTGGCGTCTCGATTCGCCCGTTCCGAAGGCCTGTACATCTCCACGGTGAACGCGGTGCGCACGATGCCCGACTCGGTCGAACGGCTGGCCGTGCCGACCGAAACCGACCTGCACGCCGCCGTGGCGCAGCAGGTGGTGGCGCTGGCCGATCGGTTCGTCTCGTCGGACGGCACGGGTCGGGTGGCGGTTATCGTGCCGCAGACACGGCTCGCCGATTTCCGCGGCACGGTGCGCACGGCGCTGCAGGAGGCGTTCAGCGAGCAGGAGTTCGCGCGTCTTGACGCGCAGAGCGCGTGGGACGAGCAGGTCTGCGTCTGCACCACACAGGACGTCAAGGGTCTGGAATACGACGCGGTTATGGTGGTCCAGCCCGCGGCGATCGACCAGGAGGCCCCCTCGCGCCTGACCGCGGCGGCCGACCTGTATGTGGCGATGACCCGACCGACCCAGCGTCTGCTTATACTGCGGACAAACGCGGACGAATCCGAACTGCCGCTATAGCATGGGGTTATGCCTCAAGCACTGTTATTGGAGAATATTCATCCGTTCGCGGCCGAGTCCCTGCGCAAGCATGGGTTCGATGTCGTCACGCTCAAGGGCGCACTGAACGAGGACGAGCTGATCGACGCGCTGGACGGCGTGGATCTGCTCGGCATCCGCTCCAAGACCTCGGTGACGCGCAAGGTCATCGACGCCCGCCCCGGGCTTTCGGCCGTCGGCTGCTTCTGCATCGGCACCAATCAGGTCGATCTGGAGTATGCGGGTTCGCACGGTGTGGCCGTGTTCAACGCACCGTATTCGAACACGCGCTCCGTGGTCGAGCTGGTGATCTGCGACATCATCTGCCTGATGCGGCGCGTACCCGCCCACACCCATCATCTCAAGCACGGGCTGTGGGACAAGTCGGCGTCCGGATCGCATGAAGTGCGGGGCAAGACGCTGGGCATCATCGGCTACGGCAACATCGGCGCACAGCTGTCGGTGCTGGCCGAAGCGCTGGGCATGCGCGTGGTGTTCTATGACATTGACGAGAAGCTGGCGTTGGGCAACGCCCACCGCTGCGACACCCTGGAGGAATTGCTCGAACAGTCCGATGCGGTCACGTTGCATGTGGACGGGCGCAAGTCGAACATCGGGTTCTTCGGCGAGGACCAGTTCGCCGCCATGAAGCAGGACGCGATCTTCATCAACTGCTCCCGGGGATTCGTGGCCGACCTCGACGCGCTGAAGCGGCATCTGGATTCGGGACATCTGTCCGGCGCCGCGGTGGATGTGTGGCCGGTGGAGCCCAAGAAGACCGGAGACCCGTTCCTCACGCCGCTGGCCGATATGGACAATATGGTGCTGACGCCGCATATCGGCGGCTCCACGCTGGAGGCCCAGGAATCCATCGGCCATTTCGTGACGCAGCGGCTTGAGGATTACTGGACCAAGGGGGCCACGTCACTGTCGGTGAATTTCCCGCAGCTGGCCCTCGGCGACTGCGCCGGTGCAGCCCGCATCATCCACCTGCATGCCAACCTGCCCGGCGTGCTGGCCGATATGAACAACGTGCTCGGCGACGCGAACATCAACATCTCCGCGCAGTCGCTCGGCACGCAGGGCTCGCTGGGCTATGTGGTCACCGACGTGTCACAGGTGCCGGACGACGCGACGATGGACGCCATCGCGGCGATCGAGGGCACGATTCGCACACGCGTGATTCGCTGATCGCTGCCGGCGATCGGCGTCATTCCGCCTGATGCATCCTCAATTGATCGATGGCCTGCTGGAAATCCTCCAGGCCATCGAAATTCTGATAGACGCTGGCGAACCGCAGATACGCCACAACGTCGAGTTCGCGTAGCGGTTCCAGGATCGCACGGCCCACATCCTCGGACCTGACCTGGGCCAGCCCCCTGGAGCGCAGGTCCTCCTCCACGCGTTGCCCCAATGCCTTGAGATCGTCCTCGTTGATCGGGCGCCCCTGGCAGGCCTTGCGCACTCCGGAGATGACCTTGTTGCGGTCGAATGGCTCCACATTGCCGGAATTCTTCAATACCAGCAACATGGTGGATTCGACGGTGGTGAACCGCTTCCCGCAATGCGTGCATTCACGACGGCGGCGAATCGAGTGGCCGTCATCGCTGATACGCGTATCGACGACCTTCGTATCGGGGTTTTGACAAAACGGACAGTGCATGGCCTCAAGAATACCCCGAACGGGTGGATTCCAAGCGTGTCGCTATGCCAACGGCACCACGATGCGCTGCCCTGTCTGCAACGCGGACGACGGGAGGTTGTTCAGCGCCTTCAGCTGTTCCACCGTTTCCGACACGTCGCCGCCTTCCGGTGTGATCGATGAGGCATAGACCCACAGCGTATCCCCCGGGCGAACCGTGTACGTCGTCACCTGTATGGCGCCCAAGTCCGACCGCGCATCCCGTGCGCCGATCATGCCGAGGCAGCCCCACGCCAGCAGCGTGCACAGCACCACCGCGATCACGCGCCCGCGCACCGTCAACCGCCCATGCCGCGCAGCCGCAGCGCCACGCGTATGATATTCCGCCCCCACAGTGGCACGACGCCCCGCCGCAGCATTGGTGTCCGCAATCCTTGTTTCGATCACCATGGCTACCACCATTCCTTTCGAACATGCGTTCTATCGAACATCTGTTCTGATTCTCGCACAGATGTTCGACATCCACAACCCACAAACTCGAACAGATGTTTGATTTCACATGGTTTTCACGTTATGCTGGAGACAACCGCAACGAAAGGAGCAGCCATGGGCACCGCCCCCTCCACCCCGAAACCCCCTGCGCCCGAGTCGGACAGCGCACAGCTGACCGACCGCCAGCGCAAGGTGCTGGACGCCATCAAGGCGCATGTCGCCGCCCACGGCTTCGCCCCATCCTTTCGGGAGATCGGCGAGGCATCCGGACTGAAAAGCCCCTCGTCGGTGAAGCATCAGCTCCAGGTGCTCGCCGACAAGGGCCTTATCCGCATGAACGCCAACAAGGGCCGCGCCATCGAACTGGTCGAGGAGGAGCCCCCCACACCGACGGCCACCATCGTGCCGTTCCCGCTACCGCAGGACAGCCCGGAATCCATCACGGCATCGCGCGACGTGCCGCTGGTCGGACGCATCGCCGCAGGCGTGCCCATCACCGCGGAACAGCATGTCGACGACGTCATGCGCCTGCCCGAACGCCTGACCGGCACCGGCAACCTGTTCATGCTGGAGGTGCATGGCGATTCGATGGTGGACGCCGCGATCTGCGACGGCGACTTCGTGGTCATTCGCGAACAGAACACGGCCCAGAACGGAGACATCGTCGCGGCGCTGCTGGATGACGAGGCCACCGTCAAGACCTTCCGCAAGGACAACGGCCACATCTGGCTCATCCCGCACAACCCCGCCTACTCCCCCATCGACGGCACCCACGCCCAGATCATGGGCAAGGTCGTCACCGTGCTGCGCAAGCTGTAGGGCAGCCGACGGCCCGCATGGGCATCGAGCGGCCATACGGGCCCCACGCGTATCGCAAGCCCGCCCGAACGCCTTGCAGACTACGCGTGCAGCTGTTCGGCGCTCGGGGAATCGTAGCCCTCCGGCTCCAACTGGAAGGTCGTGTGTCCGATCGACACCGGGAAATGCTCGCGCAGGCAATCCTGCATCCGTGCCAACACATCGCCGGCCTGCCGCATCGTCACATCGCGGTCCACCACCACATGCGCCGTCAGGATCGGCATGCCGGTCGCCACGGTGCTGGCGTGCAGGTCATGCACGGCCACCACATGCGGCACCCCCTCCAGATGACGGCGCACCTCATCCAGGTCCAACCCCTCGGGCGTCTCCTCCAGCAACACTCGTCCGGCCGAAACCAGCAGCCGCACGGCGCGGGGAATCATCAGCAACGCGATCAGACCACCGGCCACCGCATCGAACCCTGACCAGCCGGTCACCATCATCACCACGGCGGACACCACCACGGCCACGGAACCCAACGCATCGTTGAACACCTCCAGGAACGCCGCCTTCATGTTCATGTTGTCCTCGCGGTTCGACGCCAAAACCAGCATCGACCCGCAGTTGGCCGCCAAGCCGAGAATGCCGAAGCACAGCAGCAGGCGCACATCGTGCACAGCCTCGCCGCGCCCGCCGAACAGGCGCATGCCGGCCTCCACCAACGCGTACACCCCCACGAACAGCAGCACCGTGGCGCCCTCGGCCGCCGTGATGACCTCCAGTCTGGACCAACCCCACGTGCGCGTGCCATTCGGCCGGCGCCGCATCAGCACCGCGGTGACCGCCGACGCCGCCAGCACGGACATATCGGTGAGCATGTGGCCGGCGTCCACCAGCAACGCCAATGACCCGGTGACGATTGCGCCGACCACCTCCGCCACGAATACCGATCCGGTCAGCGCCAGCGTCGCCATCAGACGGCGCTGATGCCCCCTGCCATCAGACGAGACCCCATCGGGCACGCTTCCACTTCCATGCACATGCGCCATTCCCGTTCCTCCAATCCACCTCCCACCATAGACGGCTTTATTGAGAATTGCAATATATCGATAACGGTTTTCGTTGATATAAAGCCAATTCAACATGCTTATCATTCTCAATAAGCGGGATACGAAACGGCAGGAACCCCATACCGCCACACCAACGACGCGTTGTCATCACCCCGCGACAGCATGCACACCAAGACCGCCATCCTCGTGGACTGGACAGGCCACCGCGCAGTGGGACCGACGGCATGCAGCCCGAGCTTCGCCCGGTACGCCCATGCTTCAACGCGGAAAGCCCCGACATATGTCGGGGCTTTCTCGGGAAACGGATAACGGACGGCCGTCAGAAGCCGAACTTGGCCGCGGTCTCCTTCAGCGTCTCAGCGGAGCGCTTCAGCGCGGCGAGCTCGCGGTCGGACACCGGGGTGTTGATGCGCGAGTTCACGCCCTGGCGGTTGATCAGAGTCGGCACGGACATGCACACACCGGAGATGCCGTGGAAGTCGTCCAGCATCGAGCTGACCGGCAGGATGCGGTTCGCGTCGTGCAGCACGGCCTCGATGATGTCCACGCCGGACATGGCGATGGCGTAGTTGGTTGCACCCTTGCCCTGGATGATGCGGTAGGCCGCGTTCTTGACCTCCTGATGGATCTCCTCGCGCTTGTCGGCGTCAAGCGGCTCATGGCCGGGCAGCGGCTTCCAGTCGCACATCGGCACGCCGCCGATGGTGGCCGACGCCCACAGCGGGACCTCGGAATCACCGTGCTCGCCGGCGATGTAGGCATGCACGTTCTTGACGTTGACGCCGGTCTGCTGCGCGATCAGGAAGCGCAGACGGGCGGAGTCCAGATTGGTGCCGGAACCGAACATCTGGTTGGACGGCAGGCCGGACAGCTTGAGCGAGACATGGGTGACGACATCCACCGGGTTGGTGATGAGCATATAGATGGCGTTGGGCGCCACATTCACCACGCTCGGGATGATGGACTTCATGATGTTGATGGTTGCACCGGCAAGATCGAGACGGGTCTGCCCGGGCTTCTGACGGGCGCCTGCGGTGATGACGACCATGTCGGCGTCACGGCAGATCTCCACGTCGTCGGAACCCTGCAGGGAGACGGTCGGGAAGAAGCTGGAGCCGTGCTGCATATCGAGCACCTCGGCCTCGACGCGGTCCTTGGCGATGTCCTCGAGGACGATCTCTCGAGCCACACCGCGCTGGGCGGCGGCGAAGGCCAGCGTGGAGCCGACGGCTCCGGCACCGATGATGGCGAGCTTTGTGGGCTTAATGGGGGAATCCACCATGTTGTGACCTCTCTTAGCGGAATGCAAACCCCCGGGGAGCGCCCGGGTTTCTTCTAGACAACACCTTTACTTTATCCACACTACGTGACGTTTCAAAAACGACATACGATACCACGAATTGTGATGTTGCTCACGTTCACGGGCATAATCGGTACGTTCCGACGCATAATGAGCACCCCCACCCATGCGGTCGCACGTCAGCCGATCGACTGCTCCACGATCTGCGCGGCCAGCACGCCGTCGACCTCGGCCTCAAGCATGACGCCGTCACCGCGGTATTCCACGCTCTCGACCTTGCCGTACTCCCTGACGCGGGACAGCAGCGAACCGGCCGTATACGGCAGAAGCGCGGAAACGTGCACGTTCGGCGTCGGCAGCATCGACTCGACCTGCGTCCGCAGCGCCTCGATGCCCTCCCCCGTGGCGGCGGAGACGATATGCGCCTCGGGCGCGAGCGCGGCGATGCGTTCGCGCGCGGCCTCGTCCATCATGTCGGCCTTGTTGAACGCGATGACGACGGGGATGTTCCCCACGCCTTCGATGTCGGAGAGCACCTCGTTGACCGCGTCGATCTGCGAGAACGGATCGGGATGCGAGCCGTCTACGACATGGAGGATCAGATCGGCCTCGCCGACCTCCTCCAGCGTGGATTTGAACGCCTCGATGAGCTGGGTGGGCAGTCGGCGCACGAAGCCGACCGTATCCACGTAGGCGTAGAGACGGCCGTCCTTGGCCCGCGCCCGGCGCACGGCCGTGTCCAGGGTGGCGAACAGCGCGTTCTCCACGAGTTCCGCGGATCCGGTCAGGCGGTTCGTCAATGACGATTTCCCGGCGTTCGTGTATCCGACGACGGCGACCGTGGGCAGTCCGAACCGGCGGCGGGACCCGCGCTTGACGTCGCGCGTCGGGGCCATCTGGGCGATTTGCTTGCGCAGCCGGGCGATGCGGTTGCGGATCACGCGGCGGTCCATCTCGATCTTCGTCTCACCCGGGCCACGGGAGCCGATGCCGCCGTCGGCGCCCGCCGCCCGTCCGCCGGCCTGCCGGGACAGCGAGGCGCCCCAGCCGCGCAGTCGCGGCAGCATGTACTGCAACTGGGCGAGCTCCACCTGCGCCTTGCCCTCACGGCTGGTGGCGTGCTGGGCGAAGATGTCGAGGATCACGGCGGTGCGGTCCACCACCTTGACCTTGGTGACGTCCTCCAGCGCGCGGCGCTGGCTCGGCGGCAGGTCGTCGTCCACGATGATGGTGTCGGCCTCCTCGCGTGCCACGATGCCCGCGATCTCCTTGGCCTTGCCGGAACCGACGTATGTGGCCGCGTCGGGGCGGTACCGGTGCTGCAGCAGACCGTCGCAGACCTCGGCGCCCGCGGTTTCGGCGAGCGCGGCGAGCTCGCGCAGCGACTCCTCGGCCTGGGCCTGCGTGGTGACGGCGCTCGACCAGACGCCGACCAGCACCACGCGTTCCAGCCGCACCTTGCGGTATTCGACCTCGGTGACGTCCTGCATCTCGCCCAGGCCGACGACGTGCCTCAGGGCGTTGCGCCCCTCGCGCTCCTCCCACAGCTCGTCGGAGTCGGCGGCGGCACCCGAGCCGCGCCGGTCGTCGTCGAGCAGCACCTCCGATTGTTCGGACAGCACGTCGCGGCGCGCGTCGGAATCCTCGCCATTCGCCGACCGTGCACCGTGTTCCGGCATCCGCATGCCATCCTCCGGCACGGCATCCAAGGTCGTGGATTCCAATCCATTCTCGGCTGTCAGTTCGTTGTATTCTGCCAAATTCCACCTATCGTCTTCGAACCATGGTCCAGATCAACGTCTCATTATCCGTACCCACACCGACAACATCGGGCCCTGCACGGCGACGGCCCGCATGCCACCGCCACCGCCGCCGGCCGTGCAACCCGGCGACCGCCGATGCGGCCTCCCCTCACCGGCGTACAATCGGCTAGACGGATGTCCGGGCCGGCATCGCCCACGACACGACAAGGATGGATCGACGACAATGAGCGAACAGTACTTCTCGGCGGCACCCGCCTCGCAGGATGCGCGCCGCATGCTGCATGTGACGCTGCGCGGGTTCGAGGCCGCCATGGAAACCTCGAACGGCGTGTTCTCCGGCTCCCGGCTTGATCTGGGGACCTCGGTGCTGCTGCGCCACGCCCCCGAGCTGCCCGAACACGGCACGTTCCTGGATCTGGGCTGCGGCTGGGGCCCCGTGGCGGTTGCGATGGCCCAGGAATCGCCCGAAGCCGACGTATGGGCCGTGGACGTGAACGGACGCGCGCTGGATCTGACGGCCGGCAACGCCAGACGCAACGGCTGCGGGCGCGTGCACGTCGTGCAGACCGACGAGTCCGGCGCACCGCTGCTCGACCAGCAGGTGCCCGGCGCGGAACCGATGCCCGAGGGGACGACCTTCGACGCGATCTGGTCGAACCCGCCGATCCGCATCGGCAAGGAAGCGCTGCACACGCTGCTGATGGCCTGGCTGCCACGGCTCAACGCCGGCGGCGCGGCGTATCTGGTGGTGCAGCGGAACCTGGGCGCCGATTCGCTGATCCCCTGGCTGGCCGGAGCGTTGGGCAGCGGGTTCGCGGTGAGCAAATACGCCAGCTCCAAGGGCTTCCGTATCATTGAGATTTTGCGGCAGGCCTGAATCCCGGTCCCGTATGCCGCACGGAACGTAGGGCGCGCGGGATGCGCGTGCAGAGGTGAGCGGAAGCGGAAGAAGGGTTATGAGGTTCGAGTATCCGAAGGAGCTGCCGGTCAGCGCGGCCAAGGACCAGATCGCGCAGGCCGTGCGCACCTCGCAGGTCGTCATCGTCTCCGGCCAGACCGGTTCCGGCAAGACCACGCAGCTGCCGAAGATCCTGCTCGAACTCGGCCGCGGCTCGCACGGCCATCAGATCGTGCACACGCAGCCCCGCCGACTGGCCGCACGCACCGTCGCCGAACGCATCGCCTCCGAGATGGGGGTCAGGCTCGGCGACGAGATCGGCTATCAGGTGCGGTTCACCGACGAAAGCTCCCCGAAGACCCGACTGCGCGTGGTCACCGACGGCATCCTGCTCGCGCAGATCCAGCGCGACCCGCAGCTGAGCCGGTACGACACCATCATCATCGACGAGGCGCATGAGCGCAGCCTCAACATCGACTTCCTGCTCGGCTACCTGACGGCGCTGCTCCCCCGTCGCCGGGACCTGAAGCTCATCATCACCTCAGCCACCATCGACTCGGTCAAGTTCCAGGAGCATTTCGAACACGCGCTGCACGCGCCGGTGCCGGTGATCGAGGTGTCCGGACGCACCTACCCGGTGCAGATCGTCTACGAGCCGCTGGGCACCGCGCCCGCGCTGATGCGGTCCGTGCCCGGGTTCGAAACCGGCGCGATGCCCGGCGAACAGGCGTATGCGGAGCTGTCGGCCGCACCGACCGCCTCCGAACGGGAGGGCCGGGGCCGCGAGCGCGAGACCCCGATCGACATGCCCACCGCCGTGGCCCGCGCCTGCGCCGAGCTGGTCATCCATTCCAGCCATGCGGCCGGTCCCCGCGACATCCTGGTCTTCGCCTCCGGCGAGCGCGACATCCACGAGTTCGAGGCCGCCCTGAGGCACCATTACGGGCCGCGCGCCGCCGATATGCGCCGCCCGGACGCCATCGAGATCGTGCCGTTGTTCGCGCGGCTGTCCGCCAAGGAACAGCATCGGGTGTTCGAGGCGCACACGCATCAGCGCATCATTATCGCCACGAATGTGGCCGAGACCTCGCTGACGGTGCCGGGCATCCGGTATGTGGTGGATCCGGGCACGGCCCGCATCTCCCGGTATTCGAAAACCGCCAAGGTGCAGCGTCTGCCGATCGAGCCGATCAGCCAGGCCAGCGCCGACCAGCGGTCCGGCCGATGCGGCCGTGTGGCCGACGGCATCGCCATCCGCCTGTACAGCCGCGAGGACTACGAGACGCGGCCGCGGTTCACCGAGCCGGAGATCCTGCGCACCTCGCTGGGCGCGGTGGTATTGCACATGCTCAGCGTGGGCGTGGCCCGCACCGCCGAGGACGTGACCACGTTCGGGTTCATCGACCCGCCGGATATGAAGGCCGTCTCCGACGGCTTCAACGAGCTGGTGGAGCTCAAGGCCATCGCCCGCCGTCAGGGCGGCGTGATGCTGACGCATATCGGCCGCCAGCTGGCCCGCATCCCGATCGATGTGCGTCTGGGACGCATGGTGATCGAGGCGGCGCGCTCGACCACGCCGAACACGCTGGCCGCCGTGCTGGTGGTGGTGGCGTTCCTGAGCCTGCAGGATCCGCGCGAGCGCCCGGATGAGAACCGCGACGAGGCCGACCGCATCCACAACCGTTACGCCGACCCGTCCAGCGACTTCCTGACCGCGTTGAACATCTGGGACCGCGTGTTCCAGGCCGACGGCAACCCCAGCAACTCGGCGTTGCGGCGCATCTGCAAAACCGAGTATTTCAGCTGGCTGCGCATGCGCCAGTGGAAGGATCTGGTCACGCAGCTGACCGAGATGTGCCGCGAGTTCAAGTTCAAGGTGGGCGAGCCGATCCCGATCTCCCGCCCGGATCTGAAGATCCGGCAGCTGCCGATCAACCAGCAGGCGGCGCACGCGTTGTGCTGCTCCTGGGATGCGCAGGGCATCCACACCTCCATGCTGGCCGGCCTGCTCTCGATGATGGGCATGCAGGTGCTGCGTGAGCCGAAGGCCTCGGATTTCGCCGGCCTCAAGGGTGCGGCGAAGGCGCGGGCGATGAAGCGCGCGCAGAAGATGGCGAAGAACGACTATCAGGGCGCGCGCGGCACGCGGTTCGCGCTGTTCCCGGCCTCCAGCGTGGCCAAGTCCACGCCGCCGTGGGTCATGAGCACCGAGCTGGTGGAGACCAGCCGCCTGTGGGCGCGGTATTCGGCCGCCATCGACCCGGCGTGGGCGGAGCCGCTGGCGGGCAACCTGACCCGCACCACCTACGCCGAGCCGCACTGGTCCGGCTCGCGCGGTTCGGCCGTGGCGAGCGCGAAGGTGCTGCTGTACGGTCTGCCGATCGTGCAGGACCGCACCGTGCAGTGGGGGCGGATCAACCCGCCCGAGGCGCGCGACTTCCTGATACGCCAGGGACTGGTGGAGGGCGACATCCAGCAGCGGTTCCAGCATGACGCATTCGTCCAGCGCAACCTGGAGGTGTTGGAGGAGGCCGCGGAGGATGCGAGCCGCACGCGTCAGCTGGCCGGCACGGTGAGCGACGAGGACCTGTTCGACTTCTACAACGCGCGGATTCCCAACGACGTGACCTCGGTGGCCGATCTGGGCAAGTGGTGGAAGAGCGTGTATGACGACGATCCGCACCTGCTGGATTTCGATCCGGAGAAGGTGGAGCGCCTGGCCGACACGGAGTCGGTGAGTCTGTCCGATTACCCGGACCAGTGGCACACGCTCGGCACCGATGGCACGCCGATCGACCTGAAGCTGAGCTATGTGTATGATCCGCAGGCACAGGATGACGGCGTGACCGTGCACATCCCGTTGAAGGCGCTCTCCCGCCTGACCCCTGAGCAGTTCAGCTGGAATGTGCCGGGCCTGTTGGACGAGCTGATCGTGGGGCTGATCAAGGCGCTGCCCAAGGCGCTGCGCGTGCAGTTCGTGCCGGCGCCGGACACGGCCCGCCGCATCCGTGCATGGATCGACGAGCATTATCCGGATCTGCCCGGCTCCGGCGACCGGCAACGGCCGAATACGCCGCCGCAGGACGCGCCGGTGGAGGTGGTCCCCGGCACGGGTGGCACCGCCTGGCCGGACTTCGCGCATGTGTTCACGCAGGCCGCCATCCACACAGTCGGCGCGCAGATTCACCCCGAGGTGCTGGGCCCGGATCTCATGGCCAGGCTCACGCCGTATCTGCGGATGACGTTTGCCGTGGAGCAGCAGCTGCCGCCGACGAAGAACCAACGCGGTCGCCGGCATGCCCGCGGGCCAGTCAAGACGTTGGGTACCGGCAAGGATCTCAACGCCCTGCAACGCCGGTTCGCGCAGGAGGCCGAGTCCTCCGCCCGGCAGATGGTACAGCGCAAGGCCCGGGCCGCCGGCGATCAGGGCAAGCTGGTCGAGCAGGCGAACCTGCTGCAGAAGGCCGGGGCGACCACCGAATCCCGGGCCGCCATGCTGTGGCGCGGCGCGTTGGACGCGCTGCGGCTGCCTTCAGAGCGCGTCTCCTCGCGTTGGCTGGGGGCAGAGGCGCTGATGCTGGCCTCCGCGCCGTATCGGTCCACCAAGGACCTTGTCGAGGATCTGCAGCTGGCCGCCGTCAAACGGCTGCTGCCGCACATCGATGATCTCGCCGACGACGCCGCGCTGGCCGAAGCCGTGGCGGACATCGCCCAGGTGTTCGAGGATACCGTATACGCGGTTGCGCATGATGTGATCGCCGTTCTCAAGCGCTACGCCGAGATCGACAAGGCTGTCTCCGGTCCCGCCGACCTGCCGATGCTCTCGGTGCTGCAGTCCATCCGCGAACACATCGCCACGCTCGTGCACCCCGGGTTCATCGGCGCCACGCCCCCGGCCTCGCTGCCGCGCCTGGCCACGTACCTGCAGGCCGACCTGCTGCGCCTGAACAAGGCCAAGGCCGACAAGAACCGTGATGTGCGCTGGGCTTGGGAGGCCGACGAGGCCCGGCAGCTCGTGGATGCCGCCGTGTCCAGGGCCAAGGCCGAACCGGCCGGCCCGCGGCATGAGTCGCTGACCAAGCAGGCGGACGCCGCCCGTTGGATGCTGGAGGAGTTCTACGTCTCGCTCTGGGCGCAGGAGCTCGGCACCTCCGGCCCCGTGAGCCTGCAACGCATCCGCAAGGCGCTTCAGTAGGGAACGCCGATGAATCAACGCTCATCCTCCAAACGACGCCGCACCAAGACGACACGGAAAAAACCCCTTGCCCGCAGGATCTCCCGTGGATGGCTGCGCACATGGAAGCGTGCCCGGTTCAAACAACGACTGGCGATGATTCTGGTGCCGCTGGTGGCCGTCATCTGCGTCACCGCCCTGGTCGTCGGCCTGACGACGTTCGTCCGGTGGCGCCGTGAGGTGGATGCCGCCACGGCGGCGCAGAACGCCACCGCGCAACGCTACGGCTTCAATCCGGGCAATATCATCTCCGACGGCCAGTTCTTCAACGAACATGCGATGAGCCAGGCCGAGGTGCAGGCCTTCCTGGACCAGCAGGGCGGCGCCTTGGCCTCGATGCGCTTCGATACCGAATCCCATCCGGCCGACGAGCTGTGCGAAGCCTATGAGGGCGCAACCGACGAATCGGCCGCCGCCGTCATCGACAAATCCGCCCGGGCCTGCGGCATCAGCCAGAAGGTGCTGCTGACCATGCTGCAGAAGGAACAGCATCTGGTCACCGCCACCGCCCCCACCGATTTTCAGATCCGCGCCGCCATGGGGCTGAGCTGCCCGGACGACGCGAACTGCGATCCGGCGTACGCCGGATTCTTCAACCAGGTATACGGCGCCGCCCGCCGCTACCGCTATTACCTGAACCATCCCGACGACTACGCCTACCACGCCGGACGGTTCAACTACGTGCAGTACAGCCCCATCCCGTCCTGCGGCGGCAGCCAGGTCTACATCGAGAACAACGCGACCGCACTGCTCTACGTCTACACGCCCTATCAGCCGAATCAGGCCGCGTTGGAGGCCGGAACCGGCGAGGGCGACGCGTGTTCCTCCTACGGCAACCGCAACTTCTCGCTGATCTACACCGACTGGTTCGGCAATCCACGCCAGTAATGCGATTCCATGCCCCGCTCCCCCGTACAATGGGGGTGTAACCGCTCGGCGATGAGGGAGGGCAGCACCCATGGGCCTGTTCGGCAATCGCAACACCGATGATTATGTCTCGCCATTCGACGTGGACGAAGCTCCGGACTACGTCGACCCCAGCACCGTGGTCGAACGCGAATCGCAGATCGACGCCAGACAGCACCAGCGCGAGGAACGCCGCCGCAAGGCGCAGAAGCGAGCCGAGCACCGCAAGCAGGAGCATATCGAGCAGGCCTACTACCACACGGGCCAGCCTCCGGCATCACATCAGCGGCCGAACATCCCGCCATCGCAGCCGGCCGGCGTCGCACGCCCCACCACCAATCCCGTGGTCAACGCGGCGAACCGGCCCAAGCCGCAGACCAAGAGCCCACTGGCCGCCAAGCTGGGCATTGCGGTCTTCCTGCTGGTCGTCGCCACGATACTCGGTAACACGTTCAGCGCCCTGCTGGTCATTGGAGCGGTCATCATCCTGATCCAATCCATCCGTTTGCCGAAACCGGATGCCGCCAACGGCACCGGCCGCCCCACGCCAACGGCATCCCGCACCCCGTCCGCCGCATCATCGCGGACGACATCCTCCCGTCGCACAGTCACCGTTGCCATCACGGTAGCGGTGGTCGTCGCGATCATCGTGGCGGCCTCGGTGATCGGCGTCATCATGGCGCAGCACAACACATCCTCCGGCTCGCTGCGGGGGTCGTTCTCGTGGTCCCCCGATGACGATGACGACCACGACTACACGGAGCCGGAACCGGAGACGTTCGAGCGAACCGGCACGCTGGCCGATGACTACGATGACGAACGCATGTCGTTCACGATCACCCGGGCGTACGCAGGCATCCACGACGACCTCGACGCCCGCACCGTCGTCATCGAGCTGGAGGCCTCCAACGAGGGATCGGTCGCCACATCGCTCAGTTCGATGGGCGATCTTGAGGTGTTCCAGAACGGCGTGGGGCTCCGCGATACCTATCTGTATATCGGCGACGACGCCGACGTGCTGGCCGGATACGACCCGTCGGCATCGATCAACGAGATCCTGCCCGATGCCACGGCGACCATCACGATGGCCTACACGTTGCGCGACGACACCACGCCGTTGGATGTCAGGCTCAGCGACTATTCCGGCGACACCACCATCCGATCGGCGTTCGAGATCGGCGAGGACACGCCCGAAGCGCCGTTCACGCAGATCGATTCCTCCGAGCTGCCGGAGGTGCCGGAGGCCACGGACACCGATGGCATGACGACGGTCCGCGACTGGGACGACACCGTCATCGCCGACGTGCGGGTCGACGACATCGCACTGGGGCCTCAAACCTACGAGGGACAGGACACGGTCATCGTCACCTATCGGTGGATCAACCGCTCCGACGACCCCATCTCGCTGTCCTGGCTCGGAGACATCCAGGCCCTGCTCGACGGCACCGAGCTTGAGACCGCCTATCTGAGCGAACCCCCGACGGGATACGAGGACGGTTCGAAGTACCTTTCGGTGCTGCCGGGTGCACAGGCCACCGTCACGATCGCCTACGAGCTGCCGCGCACCGCCGGAACGGTGAACGCGCGCATCGTCGACTACGACGACACCGTGCTGGTGGAGGGTTCGTCCGAACTGGGCTGAGCCCGCTACCCAGACGTCGCCCTCCCGTCGATTCCCGTTCATCTTTCCGCGGTATCATGCGGAATGCCGGCCATTGACGCCACGGAAAGAGAAGAACATGGCGCTGTTCAGACACCACACGAACGATTCCCAATCACCCTTTGACGTCGATGACGCCCCCGCCTACGTCGCCCTCAACGCCGACATCGTCCCCGACGAGGAGGAGCCCACGCCACCGGCTTCCCGGCGACGGACCGGCGTCTCTCCCCGAACGGGGCGTCCGCTTCGGCTCGCATCCATTCCGCAACCGGCACCCCGCACACTCGCACCGAATACCGCCAAGGCGAGCACCCGTCAGGCCCGGCCCGTGACCAAGAGCCGGACGACCGATGATGACGATCCGCGGCCCATCAGCGGCGCGGCCGTTGCCGCCTTACTGCTGATGATCGTCTCGTTCTTCATACCGGGAACGATCCCGGCCATCGTAACCGCCGCCCTCGCCGCGACCATCGGCCTGGTCACGGCGATCAGGATCGAGCCCGCCCTGCGGCGCGGACGCGCGATGGCGCTGATCGCCGTGGTCTGCAGCGTACTGATCCTCTTCGATCATGTGCCCATGCTCATGCTCGAATACCGCATCCGCACGATGGATGTCGATGCCGTGATCTCCCGCAGCGCCACCGACGACGACCGGTCACAGAACGAGGAACCCCAGCCCAGCGTTTTCGAAGATTCGGGCACCTTGACCGATGAGGACGAATCCCTCGAACTCGCCATCACCCGCGCGTTCGCCGGACCGCACGACGAAGACGGCGAACGCACCGTATTCGTCTGCGTCGATGCCCGGAACACCGGCAGCGTCACCACCTCGCTCTCGCAACTCGCCACGGCCGACGTCTATCAGAACGGCGTGGCCCTCCCCCACCCGATCTTCGACGGGAACCAGGCGGAATCCTGGGGGTACGAAGGCAACGCGCACGGCATGGAGATCCTGCCCGACGGCACCGCCACGCTGACGTTCGCGTTTGTGCTGCGCGACGAGACCACGCCGGTCGATGTACGGCTGACCGCGCACGATGACATGACGATCATCGAATCGGGATTCACGATCGGCGCGGACACGGCCGGCACGGATCTCACCCGCATGCCGGTGGCCGACCTGCCCGAACCCGAACGGACTACGCAGGCGGAGCTCTCACAGATGCATACCGTGGAGTCATATGACGGCAAGCCGCGCGCCGCCGTTCGCGTGACGGGATTGCGGCGCGGGCCGGACCGGTACGACGGCGCGCATACCGTCATCGCGAGTTTCGACTGGTCCAACCAATCGCAGGTGCCGATATCCCTGACCGACTGCTGCGAGATGAAGGTATTCCGCAACGGGGTTGAGATTCAACGCACCGCTCTCGTCGACCCGGTGGAGGGGTATGAGCAGTCCTCCGATCAGATCGACGTGCTGCCCGGGTCGGGGATGACGGTGACGGTGGCCTACGAGGTGCCCTCCTGGGACGGCGACTATACGGTGCAGCTCACGCAGATCAATGACGCCTCCGTTGTCCATGACGAGATGGCCGTCACCGACCCGCAGTAGTCGATACGCGTGTGCCCCGCCGCCAAAAGGCGATGGGGCACAACGGTCCGAGGGCGGCGAAGACTACTCCTTGGTCATGTTGCGGTAGTCCTCGATGCCTTGCCAGGTCAGGGTGAATCCCTTGACGTTCTTGGCTGCCACGCCCTTGTTGTTCGCGTACCACAGCGGCACGGCCGGCAGGTCCTTGAACAGGATCTCCCGCGCCTGCTGGTAGTCCTGCTTAGCCGCGTCATCGGAGGATTCGGTGTTGGCCTTGTCCGGATTGTATTGCAGCACCTCGTTGCCGGGAATGCTCTCGGAATACCCCGGGATCAGCGGGGCGGTGAAATCCGTCGCCGGCGTGTTGGTGCCGTTGGAGACCTTGTCGATGATCTGCTCACGATCGATGGCCATCGAGACCGCCGCGCGGCGCAGGCGGCCCTCATCGTCCAGGGAGAAATGCTTCTGGTCGGCGGCGAACGTGAACGACTGGGCGACGATGCCCGGCTCGTTGACCGCCTGCACCTGGTCGTCGCTTTCGAATGTGGACAGGGCGGAGGTCGGCACGGTATTCATCGAGTCAAGGTTGCCGGCCTCCACATCGGCGTACGCCGACTGCGGATCGGTGTAGACGATGAACCAGACGTCGATGGCGTTCAAGGGGGTTATTGCCCCTACGACGGACCGGGATGGTGGGACGCACGGCGATGGCGTTCATGCCGACAGTGGGTTATCCGTTACGCAACCATGCGGAAACCGTGCGATTCCCCGCACCATTCGGGGTCCAGCCCTCCCGGAAGGGTATGCATGCAATACGCCAAGTCCTCGGGGGATGCATGCCCCCGAGGACTTGGCGTGTTCCCGTGCCGCGTTGCAGCGGCGACACGATCGGCTACAGCCGTGGCAGATAGGTCTTCAGCTCGTACGGGGTGACCTGGTGGCTGTACTCGTTCCATTCCTGGCGCTTGTTGCGCAGGAAGTACTCGAACGCGTGCTCGCCGATCACGCCGGCCACGAAGTCGGACTTCTCCATGATCTTCAACGCCTCGTCCAGCGATTCGGGCAGCGGCTGGATGCCCATCGCGCGACGTTCGGCGTCGGTGAGCTCCCAGACGTCGTCGCTGGTCGGCTCGCCCAGCGTCAGCTGCTGCTCGATGCCGTCCAGGCCGGCGGCCAGCAGCACCGAGTACGCCAGGTACGGGTTGGCCACCGGGTCGAGCGCACGGAACTCCATGCGGGCCGAATTGCCCTTGCCCGGCTTGTACTGCGGGATGCGCAGCAGCGCGGAACGGTTGTTGTGCCCCCAGCAGATGTAGCTCGGCGCCTCGTTGCCGCCCCACAGGCGCTTGTAGGAATTGACGTACTGGTCGGTGATCGCGCAGATCTCCGCCGCATGGTACAGGATGCCGGCGGCGAACTGCCGGGCCGTCAGCGACATGTTGAATTCCTGGCCGGCCTCGTAGAAGGCGTTGGAATCCCCCTCGAACAGGCTCAGATGGGTGTGCATGCCGGAACCCGGCTGGTCGGCCATCGGCTTGGGCATGAAGCTGGCGTAGATGCCGCGTTCGAGCGAGATCTCCTTGACCACGGTGCGGAAGGTCATGATGTTGTCCGCCGCGGTGAGCGCGTCGGCGTACCGCAGGTCGATCTCGTTCTGGCCGGGGCCGCCCTCATGGTGCGAGTATTCCACCGAGATGCCCATCTGTTCGAGCATGTTCACAGTGGCCCGGCGGAAATCCATGCCGGAGCTGCGCGGCACATGATCGAAGTATCCGCCGCCGTCGATCGGGGTCGGCGGCTGCGACCAATCCTCCTGATTCTCGAACAGGTAGAACTCGATCTCGGGGTGCACGTAGAACGTGAACCCCTTCTCCTTGGCCTTGGCCAGCGACTGCTTGAGCACATGGCGCGGGTCGCCCAGCGAGGGCTCGCCGTCCGGGGTCAGCACGTCGCAGAACATGCGGGCGGTGCCCTGCGGGCCGCCGCGCCACGGCAGGATCTGGAATGTGGAGGGATCCGGCTTGACGATCATATCGTCCTCGGAGACACGCGTCATGCCCTCGATGGCGGAACCGTCGAACCCGAGACCCTCCTCGAACGCCGCCTCCAGCTCCGCCGGGGCGATCGCCACCGATTTCAACGTGCCGAGCACATCGGTGAACCACAGGCGGATGAACCGCACATCGCGCTCCTCAACGGTGCGCAGCGCAAACTCTTGCTGTCTATCCATGTCCACCATCCTCCCACGGGTTTGTGTCACATCGTGTTAACACGCGTCGCCGGCGCGATTGCGTCAGGCCGCGGCGACCTCCAGCGCCTCCTGCAGCGTGAAGGCGCGCGCGTACAGCGATTTGCCGAGAATCGCCGAATCCACACCCAACGGCGCGAGCTGTCTGATGGCCTTCAGATCCTCCAGCGAGGAGATGCCGCCGGACGCCGTGACCTTGGCCTCGGTGCGTTCGGCCACCTCGCGCAGCAGGTCGAGATTCGGCCCGCTCATCATGCCGTCGCGGGCCACGTCGGTCACCACGTACCGCGAGCAGCCCACGGAGTCGAGGAACGCCATCGTCTCGAACAGGTCGCCGCCCTCCTTGACCCAGCCGCGGGCGGCCAGCGTGTGCCCGCGCACGTCCAGCCCCACGGCCACGCGGTCGCCGTAGCGACGGATCACGTCGGCGGTCCACTCCGGGTTCTCCAGTGCGGCGGTACCGATGTTCACGCGCGCGGCCCCGGCCTCCAACGCGGCCTTGAGGCTGTCGTCGTCGCGGATGCCGCCGCTCATCTCGATATGGACGCGCCCCCCCAGCTCGGCCACGATCGCCTTGAGCTGGTCGCGGTTATCCCCCGTGCCGAAGGCGGCGTCGAGATCGACCAGATGGATCCACTCGGCACCGGATTCCACCCATGCGCGGGCGGCTTCCAGTGGGGAGCCGTAGTCGGTTTCCGAGCCGGACGCGCCCTGGCGCAGGCGCACGGCCTTGCCGTCGCGGACGTCGACGGCGGGAAGCAGGGTCAAAGCCATGATGTGATCCTTTCGATAAGGGGTCTGATCCACAATGCGATCGGTGCCGACCGACGGCCGTTACAGGATGCCCACCCAGTTGCGCAGCAACCGGGCGCCGGCCTCCGCCGATTTCTCGGGATGGAACTGCGTGGCGAACAGCGGCCCGCGCTCATAGGAGGCCACGAACCGGCTGCGGCCGTACGTGCACCATCCCACATGCTGGGGGGCGTCGCCGAAATCGACCGGCGCGGCATCCGGCCCCAGCGGCGTGGCCTCGGCGGCGGCATACGAATGCACGAAATAGAACCGCGCCCCATCCAGCCCGTCCAGCAGCGTGCTGTTCTCGGGGGCCTCGACCGTGTCCCATCCCATATGGGGCACCACATCCGCATCCAACGGCCCCACCGCGCCGCCGATCAGTCCCAGGCCTGCGGCCGGCACACCGTGCTCGCTGCCATGCTGGAACATCACCTGTTCGCCCACGCATACGCCCAGCACCGGGCGTCCGAGGCGCAGACGGTCAGTCACCACGCGGTCACCGCGCACCTTGTGCAGGCCCTCCATGCAGGCGGCGAACGCGCCGACGCCCGGCACCACCAGCCCGTCGGCCTCCAGCGACTGCCGGTAATCCGACGTGAGCGTCACGTCCAGATCCAGATTCGCCAACGCGCGCACCATCGACCGGACATTGCCGAAGCCGTAGTCGAACACCACCACCGAAGTCATGCTTCATCCTTTCACTGTCCACGCCGATGGAGCCACCCACCGTGCGCGTGCCACGGTTATTGAATCTTCGAGGAGCCGCGCCCGAACCGCGTATGCTGGGCGATCACCTTCATGGCGGCCTCACGGTCCAGGCTGCCCGAGTCCACGGTGTGCACGCCCTGCGCGATTACGCCGTCCACCGTACCGATGCCCAACATCAGGTCCTCCACGAACGGCGGGGTCTGGGTGAACAGGATCGGCGGGGCGAAGGTCTGCCCGGGATGTCCCTTCACGTAGAGCGTGGCTTCGAGCTTGTCGGCGCGGTTGACGGCCAGGATGACCGGCATGCCGGACACCACGCAGGTCAGATCCTTGGCGGCCGCCTCGGGGCCGTCGCCGTCCAGATTGCGCAGCACCGCCACCGCGCCCTGCGCGTCCTCCAGACAGGTGGCCGAGACATCGGCCAACTGGCAGAACGCGGCCAGCAGGTCGGCGGAGGCCAGCTGCGTGATGATCATGGCGGTTTTGGCCTTGTTGCCGAGCAGTCCCTCCAGCTCGTCATCGAACGAGCCGGTCAGTGCGGAGGCGTCATCGGGAACCGTCACGCCGTCGGGCAGCGGACCGCCATCCGCATCCTTAACAGCGGGGTCCGCGCCGGAGACCTCATCCCGGAATTCCGCCTCGAATCCGGCCAGGGCCGCTTCCAGTTCCTCATCGCTGAACGAAGGGGCGTCGTCCTTGAACTCGTCGGGATTCGACTCGCTCATCACAGCGCCCCCTTCGTGCTCGGGATGCCGTCCACGCGCGGGTCGGGCTCGATGGCGAAGCGCAACGCACGGGCCACGGCCTTGAACTCCGCTTCGGCGATGTGGTGCGGATCGCGGCCGGCCAGCAGCTGCAGATGCAGGCAGATGCCGGCATGCAGCGCGATCGATTCCATGACGTGACGGACCAGCGAACCGGTGAAATGCCCGCCGATCATCGCGTACTCGAAACCTTCGGGCTCGCCGGAGCACGCCACGTACGGCCGTCCGGAGATGTCGACGACGGCCTTGGCGAGCGCCTCGTCCAACGGCACGGTGGCGTCGGCGAACCGGCGGATGCCTCGCTTGTCTCCAAGGGCCTGGCGCAACGCCTCGCCGAAGACGATGGCCGTATCCTCCACGGTGTGGTGCACATCGATGTCGGTGTCGCCGGTGGCGCGGATCCTCAGGTCGATCAGCGAATGCTTGCCGAGCGCGGTCATCATGTGATCGTAGAACGGCACGGAAGTGCTGATGTCGGTCTTGCCGGTGCCGTCCAGGTTCAGCGTCAGTTCAATGCGCGACTCGCTGGTTTCGCGCACGATTGTTGCGGTACGTGCCATCGTTGCTCCTTCCGGGTTGCCGGCATGCGCCGGGCCCTGCCCATCGGCCGTGTACGGTGCTTCCTTCAGCATAGTGCGGCGTGTGTGCCGTCGGCGTAACGCCGCCGGGCCCGAAACCGCTCAGTCCGCGTCCCGGGGTTCCGCCAGCACCTCGGCGAGCGCCGTGCGGAAGCGGGCCATCTCCTCGTCGGTGCCCATGCAGACGCGCAGCCACCCTTCGGGGCCGACCACGCGGATCAGCACGCCGCGGTCCAGCAGCTCCCGGAAGATGCGGTCGCGGTCGGCGAAGTGGCCGCCGAACAGCAGGAAATTCGACTCGGACTCGGCCACCTCAAGCGGCCGCCCCTGATACGTCTGGGTTGTCAGCCATGCCGCGGTCTGCTGACGGATATCACGCAGATGGCCCACGCGGCTCAGCTGCTCGTCGGTGTGTTCGAACGCGGCGAGCGCGGCCGCCTGGGTGATGGCCGACAGATGGTAGGGCATGCGCACGATGCGCAGGCAGTCGATGATGCCCTTGCTGGCGGCCATATAGCCGACGCGGGCGCCGGCGAAGGCGAAGGCCTTGCTCATCGTGCGGCTGACGGCCAGGTTCGGATGCTCGGCGATCAGCGTCACGGCCGAGGGGGTGCCGGGGTTACGGAATTCGATGTAGGCCTCGTCCACCACCACAATCGGATGCACGCCCTCGCCCGCTCCCGCCACGGGTGCGGTCTCGCAGGCGGCGAGGATCCGTTTGAGGTCGGCCATGTTGAGCGGGGTGCCGGTCGGGTTGTTCGGGCTGGTCAGCAGTACGATCGCCGGATGGATCTCGTTGATGGCGGCGATGGTGCGCTCGACGTTCAACGTGAAGTCCTCGTTGCGGTGCGCGACCCGCCATGCGGTGAACGTGTCGCGCGCGTACTCGGGGTACATCGAGTACGTCGGATCGCAGCCCAGGGCCGTGCGGCCGGGGCCGCCGAATGCCTGGAAGACCTGCAGCATGATCTCGTTGGAGCCGTTCGCGCCCCACAGCTGGTCCACGCTCAGGTCCACGCCGGATTCACGCTTGAGATACGTGGCGAACGCCTGACGCAGCTCGATGTGCTCGCGGTCCGGATACCGGTTCAGCGTGGGCGCGATCTGACGCACCCGCGCGGCGATCGAATCGCAGACGGCCGGGTCGGGCGCGTACGGGTTCTCGTTGACGTTGAGGCACACCGGCACATCGAGCTGCGGGGCGCCGTACGGTTCCTCGCCGATCAGATCGTTGCGCAGTGGCAGGCTTGCGGGGATCGACTCGCTCATTTCAGGCCGGCCTCGATTTCCTGCTGGTCCAGCGTCGCCTTGTCGTACGGATCGGCGACGAAGCGGGTGAGCACGCACTCGCCGTGGCCGGGCAGATCCTCGGAGACGGCGAAGGTGTTGATACGTGCGGCGAGCGCCTTGAGGCCCTCCTCGTCATATTCGATGACCTCCACCGGCTTCATGAACGTGTGCACGCCGAGGCCCGCGGCGAAACGCGCGGTGCCGGAAGTGGGCAGCACGTGGTTGGAGCCGGACATGTAGTCGCCCAGCGGCACCGGCGAATACGGGCCGCGGAAGATGGCGCCCGCGTTGCGGATGCGCTTGACGACGGCGTCCGCGTCGGCGGTCTGGATCTCCAGATGCTCGGCGGCGTATGCGTTGGCCGCGTCGATGGACTGGTCGAGGCCGTCGGTCAGGATGATGCCGGACTGGCGGCCGGTCAACGAGGTGGCGACGCGTTCGGCGTGCTTGGTGCGCGGCACGCGGCGGTTCAGGCTCTCCTGGGTCTTGGCGGCGATCTCCTCGCTGTCGGTGATCAGGACGGAGCCGGCGAGCTCGTCGTGCTCGGCCTGGCCGATCAGGTCGGCGGCCAGGTATTCGGGGTTCGCGCCGGCGTCGGCGATAATGGCGATCTCGGTGGGGCCGGCGACCGCGTCGATGCCGACGATGCCGGACACCATGCGCTTGGCGGTGGCCACGAAGATGTTGCCGGGGCCGGTGATCTTATCGACCGGCTCGCACAGCACCTCGCCGTCCTGCGGCTCGGTGCCCTTGGCGCCGTAGGCGAACATGGCGATGGCCTGGGCGCCACCCACCGCGTACACCTCATCGACGCCGAGGATGGCGCAGGTGGCCAGGATGGTCTTGTCCGGCAGGCCGTCCGCCGTCTTCGGCGGGGTGGCGATGGCCAGCGATTCGACGCCGGCGGCCTGGGCGGGCACCGCGTTCATGATGACCGAGCTCGGGTACACGGCCTTGCCGCCCGGCACGTACAGGCCGACGCGCTGCACGGGGATCCAGCGTTCGGCCACGCGGGCACCGGGTGCCAGGTCGGTGTGGAAGTCCTCGGGAACCTGCGATGCGGCGACGGCGCGCGAGCGGCGCACGGATTCCTCGATGGAGGCGCGCACGGCCGGGTCGAGCTCCTCAAGCGCGGCGGTCATCGCCTCGGCGGGCACGCGCAGATGCTCGGGACGCACATGGTCGAACTTCTCCTCGAAGTCGCGCAGCGCCGCGGCGCCGCGGGCCTTGACATCGTCGAGGATCGGCTGGACCAGTTCGGTGGCCTCGTCGGTGCCCATCTCGGCACGCGGCATGGCAGCCAGCATCTCGGCACGGGTGAGGCGCTTGCCTCGCAGATCAATGATTCGCATCGTAGGGGTATTCATACCTGCCTATCGTAACAACCGGCTTGCCTTGGGCGTTTTGCCAGCCGAATCGTGAGATGAGCCCACGGACCGGAGCCGGGTATCGGCCGCAGGCCCGGATTCGATACCCGGCACACCGGCATGATGGCGAAATACCCCCCCCCCCCCCCAAAAAAGTTTGCCGACTTCGGACGGATTCCGCCAACGTCGGCAAACTTTCGGGGTGGGTCCGACACCATGTCAGCATGCCGGATATGAGAGGAGGCGTCCGGAACGCCCGGACGCCTCCTCTCATATCACTGTCAGTGCCGCTTGGCGCGCCTGACGAACACCAACGTGACGCCGGCGGCGACCAGCACCACCCCGGCCACGGCCGGAACGATCATGGCCGAACCGGTTTTGGGGATCGTCTTCGGCCGGTCGGAGGCCGACGGCTGCTTGGTGGCATCGCCGGCGTCCTGTTTCTGATCATTCTGGGTGTTGCCGTCCTGCTGCTGACCGCCCGACGTGCCGGTCTCGACCGTGATGGTCGGATCCTCGGTGGATTCCCCGGTGTTCAGGCCCAGGCAACTCTTCAGCTCGGATTCCTTGTACCAGGTGGAGCCTTCGGCCACCGGCGTGCAGGAGGCGTTGAACGGCACCTCGGTCTCGTTGTACAGCATGCGGACCAGCGGGGTGTAGGCCTTGCCGGTCTTCGGATCTTTGCCGTCCTTGGTGGCCACATCCCACTGGATGTTGGCCGCCATCGGGGTGACGGACTCGCCATACCAGTTGCTCTGATATCCCTGGTCTCCGAGCAAGCCCAGCGGGTCGTAGATCTTGTCTTGCGGAATTTGTTCTTCGGAGCCTGGAGCCTTGATCAACGCGGCGAACGGTATGATGGTCTCGGCGTGGGCGAAACGGAAGGTTGCGGCGGTTGTGCCGCCGTCCACGCGATCGTCGATCGAGTTGAAGAAGTCGTCGAGCAGCGGCTGGGCGATGCGGTAGGTCTCGTTCTGTCCGGCGTAGCTCGGGCCCTTCTCGTAGAAGTCCTCCATATCGAGGATCCAGGCGAAGACGTCGCCATCCTCGGAACTGATGTTCGTGAAATACCGATCGAAGTCAAAGGTATGATCGCCGGTGTTCTCCTCCTGCATGTCAGCTGCGATGATGTACAGGTTGTACAGGTCCATCGCGGCGTCCACCACGGAGGTGATGTGCTTGCCGGTCTCGCCGCAGATGTCCTCGCCGTACTCGGCCATCAGCTCGTCGGGATCACCCTCGATGGCGCAGTTGCGGATGTCCGTTCCGGATCCATCATCGGCCTTACCATCCTCATCCGAGTCCTTCTCTCCGGTGGTGGTGTTGTACCAGGAATACCGACCTTCATCCTTGCCGATGTTCTTCAGGAAATCGTCGGTGAAGATCTGCGACATCAGGTCGTAGGACGCCTTCTCCGACTGCGGGACGTCCTCGATGTAGTCCTCGGCGTTGGCGATGATCTTGTCGTTGTCCACGAAGTCCTCGTAGCGGGAGGCGATCGCGGCGGCCTGGTCGTCCTTCTCGGAGCCGTCGGGGTTATCGGTCTTATGGAAGTACAGGGTGTTCGGGGACTTCTGGAACGGGGCTGCGTCGCCTTCGCCGGCCGGGGCCGTCGGCTTCACGTAGGAGTCGGCCAGCTTATAGCCGGAGGCTGTATCAAAGCCGAGCTTGAAGTTCTCACCGGACTCGGTGGCGCGCTGTTCGCCAGAGGACTCGTATTCGATGGTTTCGCCATCGGCGGCGGCCTGGTCGAACAGCGCCTTGTTGCGCTGGTACGCGCGAGTGCCGATGCCCTGGTGCTGCGTGGCGCCCTGACCTGTGAGCATGCCGTAGCCGTTCTCGACATTGGCGTCGATGATGGCCTGGACGTTGCTCATGAAGGTGTTCCTGGCCTCCTCGCTGACGAAGCCGTTTTCCTCCGCGGCGGTCTCGCCCATCAGCTTCAGCAGGGCGTCGTACTTGTAGCTCGACAGGCCGCGGGAGCCGTGGCGGGCGAGCATCTCGGTGTAGGTGATCGCATAGCCTTCCGGCGCTGCGGAATAGCTCATCTCGACTGCCTGCTGGGGAACGATGTACGGCTGCTTGCTGCTGTAGTACGTGTCGTTCGCGGCATGGGCCGTGCCCGTCGCCAACATCGCCAGGGCGGCCACGCCGGCCACGCCCGAACCCAACGCCCGACGCATCTTCGACTGCTTGTTCACAATGGTCTCCTTGTGTCCCTCTTTCCGGGCGCACATCGCGCCCGCACCCGTCGGATCATCGAATCGAACCGCGGCCCCTGTCGGCTGGGCCGTGCAACGGGCAACCCCATTTTGTCAGCGAACCGGTTCGAGGAACGCGGGATAGGGGTTACGCCATGGTGAACAGTTCATGATATCCACGAAGCATTACGCTTACTTCCCGGGAGTAACAACGTGATGGCGTCCCGCAAGGAAACGATCCTCGCGGGACGCCATCTTCGCAACAGGCCGCCGTATCACGGTTTCCTAAGACGGATATCACTCCCCCATGCGGATATTGGCCACCGTGCGGTGCTCGATCGACAGATGCTCGTAGCGGCGTTCGCCGCCCTTGCCGGTCGGCGCCTGCGCCAGCAGACCGACCTTGGCCACCTTGCCGGCGTCGAGCGTGAAGAAGCGCATCATGTAGAAATGCTCGCCGTCCAGCGAATAGTGGAAGGCGAAGGCGTCGCCCTTGCGGCACATCTGCAGCCAGACCGCGTCGGCGTCCACGTTGGGTCCATTGGCGTCGTCGGAAACATCCTTGGTGACCACGCTGACCATGGCGTGGGTGCCGAAGTCGGTCAGCTCGAAGCAGGCCTTGGCCCAGTGGGTCAGGTCCTTGAACACCATGATCGAGCAGGAGTCATAGGTCTGCTTGAAATCGTGCGACACCTTGACTCGCAGCACGAAATCGCCCTCGACCTCGGTGTAGTAGAACGGCGCGTTGCACAGCGAGTCGGGTACCGCGTCGCCCTCCTCCGCCTCCGCACCGCTGTTGCAGAAGAAATCGGTGTGTTCCGGGGCGAGGATGCTGATCACGCCGTCCTGCTCGCTCACCGTCGACTCATTGATCCACTGGAATTCCATATCGGTTCCTTTCGTATGGCTGCACCATGCCATCGTCCGCGACGGCGATGCATATCTAATACATGTTAGACAATATCGCCGGCGATGAACCGACACACCATCGCCCTGACACTGCGACCGCTCGGATCGGAACGTCGGGGGGCGCCGGACCGCACGTGGTCGACGCCCCGTCGGCGTATGCCGTCAGGCCGCCGGCAGGCAGCTGGGACCGAAGAGGATCTTGATCTCGGCGAACAGCGAGGTGTCGCGCTTGACACGGAACCGGTCGCCGAAGGTCAGCACCTGCGCGTTGCCCTTGTCATCGACGATGGCAAGCTTGACCTCGCAGTAGCCGGGGTGGTTGGTCAGGATCTGCCCCAGCTGCATGACGTGGGCGCGGTTGAGCGCCACCTGCGGCAGCGTGATGACGAGCGGACGTTCGTCCACCGCCTCCAACGTCGGCACGTCCATCTCGGTGGCTCGCAGGCTCACGCTCTCGTCACGCACCTCCACCATGCCGCGGATGCGCACCACGGTGTCGATGGCCAGATCGGCGGCCGCCGCCTCGTACACCTTGCCGAAGAACATGCACTGGATCGAGCTTTCCATGTCCTCGATCGTGACGATGGCCCACGCGTTGCCCTTCTTGGACACGCGCCGGTCCACGCCGGTCACGAGGCCCGCGATGGTGACCTGCATGCGGTCGGGCATGGTCTTAGCGCGGTCGATCAGATGCGCGATCGACATCTCCCGCAGGCTGGCAAGCACGGCCTGCATGCCGCTCAGGGGATGGTCGGACACATACAGGCCCAGCATCTCGCGCTCGAAGTTGAGCTTGGTCTTCTTGTCCCACTCCTCCACGTCCGGCACGGTGACACCGGCATCGCCCATGTCCTCGGCATCGCCACCGTCGACATCGGAGAACAGGTCGAACTGACCCTCCGCCTGCTTGCGCTTGAGCCCGACCACCGAGTCGATGGCCGCCTCATGAATCTGGTACAGCGCCCTGCGGTTCGGGTCGATGGAGTCGAAGGCGCCGGCCTTGATCAGGGATTCAACCAGACGCCGGTTCAACGCGCTCAACGGTACGCGACGGATGAAGTCCATGAAGTTGACGAACTTGCCCCGCGGGCCGCCGCGTTCGGCGATGATGTCGGCCACCGGCTGGTCGCCGACGTTGCGGATCGCACCCAGGCCGAAACGCACGACATCGCCGACGGCGGAGTATTCCAGTACAGATTCGTTCACGTCGGGCGGCAGCACCTGGATGCCCATACGCCTGGCTTCGCCCAGATACAGCGCCGTCTTGTCCTTGTTGGTGCGTTCGTTCTGCAGCAGGGCCGCCATGAACTCCACCGGATAATGGGTCTTCAGATACGCGGTCCAGTAGGAGATCAGACCGTATGCGGCGGAATGCGATTTGTTGAACGCGTACCCGGCGAACGGCACGAAGATGTCCCAGACGGCCTGGGCCGCCTCCTCGGAATAGCCGTGTTCCTTCATGCCCGCGAAGAACGGCACCTGCTCCTTGGCCAGCACCTCGGGCTTCTTCTTGCCCATGGCTCGGCGCAGCACGTCGGCTCGTCCGAGTGAATATCCGGCCAGGATACGCGCGGACGACTGCACCTGCTCCTGGTAGACGATCAGACCATAGGTCTCGTCCAGCACGGGGGCCAACGCCTCGGCCACCTCCGGGTGGATCGGCGTGATCTTCTGCAGGCCGTTCTTGCGCTTGGCATAGTTGTTGTGTGAATCGACATCCATCGGGCCCGGTCGGTATAGGGCGATCAGTGCCGAGATGTCATTGAAGTTATCCGGCTTGAGGCTTTTGAGCAGCGAGCGCATGCCGTCGGAATCGAGCTGGAAGACGCCCAGCGTATCGCCGCGCGACAGCAGCTGGTAGGTCTCCTTGTCGTCCAGCGGAATCTCTCGGTAGTCGATGGCCGGCTTGCCGTTGCGTTCGATGTTGCGCAGCGTATCCCGGATGACCGTGAGATTGGACAGGCCCAGGAAGTCCATCTTGACCAGACCTAGCGTTTCGCAGGTGTGGTATTCGAAGGTGGTGGTGACCGTGCCATCGGTGCGTTCCAGCAACGGCGACGTGTCGGTGATCGGCTCGGAGCCCATGATAGTGGCGCAGGCATGCACACCGGTCTGACGGATCAGGCCCTCGATGCCTTTGGCCTCATCGATGATGCGGTGCGCATCCGGTTCGGACTCGTACATCTCACGGAACTCGCGCGCCTCCGCGTACCGCTTCGATGTCGGGTCGAAGATCTCCTTGAGGCTGGCGTCCTTGCCGTTCTTGCTCGGAGGAAGCGCCTTGGTGACATGCTCGCCTACGGAGAATTCGTACCCCATGATGCGGGCCGAATCCTTCAACGCCTGCTTGGTCTTGATGGTGCCATAGATCACACACTGGGCCACCTTGTCATGACCGTACTTGTCGGCCACGTATTCCAGCACACGCATGCGTCCTTCCGGGTCGAAATCGGTATCGATATCCGGCAGGGACACACGTTCGGGGTTCAGGAACCGTTCGAAGATCAGGCCATGCTGCAACGGGTCGAGTTCGGTGATGCCCATGGCGTAGGCGACCATCGAGCCTGCGGCGGAGCCACGGCCGGGGCCGACCATCACGCCGTTGTTCTTCGCCCAGTTGATGTAGTCGGAGACGACCAGGAAGTAGCCGCAGAACTGCATCTGGCAGATCACGCCGCACTCGTAGTCGGCCTGCTTGAGCACATCCATCGGCACATTGCCCTTGTAGCGCTTCTCCAGGCCCTCCTCCACCTGCTTGAGGAACAGCGAGGTCTCGTCCCAGCCTTCCGGGCAGGCGAACTGCGGCATGAACGCGCCGTCCTCGCCGTCGTCGAACATCACGTTGCAGCGTTCGGCCACCTCGATTGTGTTGTCACAGGCCTCCGGCAGGTCCTTGAACAACGCACGCATCTCCTCGGCGGATTTCAGGTAGTAGCCGGAGCCGTCGAATTTGAAACGGTCGGGGTCATCCAGCCGCGAACCGGAGTTGATGCACAGCATGGCATCCTGTGCGCCACGGTCCTCCTCCAGCACGTAGTGGGAGTCGTTCGTGGCCAGCAGCGGCGCGTTAAGCCGCTTGGCGATCTCCAGGAGTTCATTGGTCACCTGGGTCTCGATCTTCAGACCGTGGTCCATCAGTTCGATGTAGAAGTTGTCACGGCCGTAGATGTCCTGCAGCTCGCCGGCATACCGCAATGCCTCGTCGAACTGACCGAGGCGCAGACGGGTCTGGATGATGCCCGAGGGGCAGCCCGAACCGCAGATCACGCCCTTGGAATAGGTGGAGAGCACCTCGTTATCCATACGCGGATAGCGCATCACGCGGCCTTCGAGATTGGCCACCGAGGATGCCTTCAACAGGTTCTTCAAGCCTTCATCGGTTTCCGCCCACAATGTCAGGTGGGCGATCAAGCCGCCGCCGGACACGTCATCTGAGCGCTGCGCCTCGGTGCCCCAATGCACGCGGGTCTTGTCCTGCCTGGCGGTTTCCGGCGTGGTATAGGCCTCGATGCCGATGATCGGTTTGACGCCGACCTTGACGGCCTCGCTCCACATCTCGTACGCACCGTGCATATTGCCGTGGTCGGCGATGCCGACGGCCGTCATGCCCAGCTCCTTGGTGCGCCGCACCAAGTCGGGAATCTTGGACGCACCGTCCAGCAACGAGTAATGCGTATGGTTGTGCAGTTGCACGAAGTCACTACCTGATCCAGCCATAGGTTCCACCTTACCTCAGTAGGTCCACGATAACCGTTGCTCCAGTCTCCACCCGACACGCACCGATGGTAGATATGTACCGATTCCGCGTGTGTGAGTCAACAATGGTGCGCACCATACAGCGCCACGACCGCGGGCATGCGGCAGAACGGAAAGGAGTTGGTCACGATGACGACGGCACCTATGAATCAACACGGGAGCGTCCCTGCTCCCCATCCATGGTCTCCCATGGATCCGGAGACGCATCTGAATAAGAATGCGACGTTCGACACGTTCGTGCCCGGCGACTCCAACCGCTTCGCACGCACCGTCGCCCTCGCCGTCGCCGAAGGATCAGGACAGGACTTCAACCCCCTATGCATCTACGGCGGATCAGGACTGGGCAAAACCCACCTGCTCAACGCCATCGGCAACTACGCCCTCGTCAAGGACCCCACCCTCAAGGTACGCTACGTCACATCCGAGGAATTCACCAACGAATTCATCGACGCCCTCCAGAACCCCAACCAAAGCCAGGGCCGCATCGCCGAATTCAACCGACGCTACCGCCAGGTCGACGTCCTCCTGATCGACGACATCCAGTTCCTCGGCGGCAAGGAAGCCACCCTCGAACAGTTCTTCCACACCTTCAACAGCCTCTACCAGGCCAGCAAACGCATCGTCATCGCCAGCGACGTCGCACCCAAAAACCTCAAAGGATTCACACAGTCGCTCATCGCCCGGCTGCAATCAGGCATCGTGGTGAGTCTCAACGCCCCATCGCTCGAAACCAGAACGGCGATCCTGCGCATGACGGCCACCATGCACGGATACGACATCCCCGCCGAGGCCATTGATCTGCTCGTCGAGCAGTACCCCGACGACATTCGCACCCTCAAAGGCGCCTTCACCCGACTTGCCGTCATCGCCACGCTCACCGGGCAATCCATGACAACCCAGTTCGCCAAACGGGAACTCGGCATCATGGCATAGCACGCCACGCAAACGGAAGTGTTCGCAGCGGCGTCCTCCCCGCTTCGGGCGCTTCCGCCGCATGGCATATCCACCGGCATCCCGTCAAACGTCGTCTTCGCCGGAGCTGTTGCCGTATCGTTCGACCAGACGTCGGCCCACGGCGGCCATGGCGTCGCGCAGCGACTGGGGCTGCACAATATCGATGTCGACGTTATCGGAGTATTGGAGGGCCCACCACAAGACGGTCTGCGGGTCGGCATGCACGGCGACCTCATACGTGCGCGCATCCACTCGGCTGACCGAGGGACGCTCGAACCAGTCATAGATGCATGACAGGCTGCTGACATGCATCAGGATGTCCTCGGCCTGGCCTGTCCATGGATATAGGCGTTCCGCCAGATAATCCGCCAACGAGAACAGGGAGCCATCCGGTGCGTGCAACTCCTCCAACGGGCACTCCTGCCGCATACCCTCCACAATCCGCAGGTCGCGAATCCTATCGACATGCGCGAATGCCACGCCGTTTTTGCCATGCATATGGCAGAGCAGGTAGTACATACCATTGCGGTACGTCATCTGATACGGGTCGGCACGGTATTCCCGCGGCTTGCCGCTTTCCGAATCGATGCGCAGCGTCAGGCTGCCGTCCACCGCGTAATCGCACATCCGGAAGGACACCACGCGTTTCCCGCTGATGGCCTCGTCCAGACTCTCGACATTCGACAGGAACTCACGATTGTACGGTCTGGGTACCCGTATGTTCCGCAACCCCTGTGAATGCGCGCCGGCGAATCCCGCAAGAACGCGCAATCGGTCATAGGACTCCCGCGCATACTCCTCATCGATGCGGGACAATGCCAGCCCGTCACCGAACAGGCGCAGCTCGGCCACATCGATCGCAGGCTCCATGCACCATCCGGGGCGTGCATCGGCACTGTCCGCCTGACGCATATCGGCTGCGGTCAGACGCCGAACCGTCCGACTCATAGGACGCTGAGCCTCCAATAGCTGCAGATGAGCATGCACCGTTTTCTCGGTTGCCCCGACACGATCGCTCAGCTCCTTGACCGTCAGGCCGTGTTCCGAATCGGTATGCTCGGCCAGTTCGTTCAGGATATCCACCAGAATCTCGTTGGTGCTACGCGTTTTCCTGCCTGCCATGCCGCCCTCCCGGACTCGACGCCTACCCTCATCATAGCCGCGACGACACGCCGGGCATGTGGATAACCGGTATCGTTCGACCACATTGCCCGATCCATCTAGACGTCGGCGGCACGCCCCGTCTACCGTCATCATCATGACCAGACAACACATATCATCCGATACGTCGAATATTCTACGTACAGCAACGCTGGTGGTGGCCGTGTGCACCACGCTCGGGCTGCTGGGCACGGCGCTTCAGGCGTGGGCGCTATTCTCCGGCGAATACTCCCCCTGGGGCGCGCTGCTCATGGTGTCGATGCTGGCCACCGGCTGGCTGACGGTGGTTACGGCCCTGGCATCCCTCGTCCTGGGCGTCATCAGTCTCTGCCGCTGTTCGTGCAGCCGTTGGATATCGATATACGCCATCACCGTGGGCGCGCTGCCGCTACTCGGCGTGCTGGGCACGCAACTGCTCTAACGCATGCGCCAGATCGGCGGGGTATCTCGACTTGACGGTGGTCCATACGTGCGTGCGGGGATGCCGGAACTCCAACTGCACCGCATGCAGCCATTGGCGTTCCAGACCCAGCTCGGCCGCCATCACCGGATTCGCCCCATACATCGGGTCGCCCACCAGCGGATGCCCGATGGAGGAGAAATGTACACGGATCTGATGGGTACGCCCGGTCTCCAGGTTCACGCTCACCAGCGTGGCCTCGCCGAAACGCTCCATCACATCCCAATGCGTGACCGCCTCCTTGCCGGCGGGGGTTACGGTGAAGCGGAAATCGGACACCTTGGCACGCCCGATCGGCGCGTCGATGGTGGCCCTATTCTCCTTGAGGTTGCCCTGAACCAAGGCATGATAGGTCTTCACCACCTCGTGTTCGGCGAACTGACGCCGCATCTCCTTGTACGCCAGCTCCGACTTGCACACCAGCATCAGACCGGAGGTGCCGACGTCCAGCCGGCTCACGATCCCCTGCCGCCCCGGCGCACCGTACGAGGTGATATGCACCCCGCGGTCCAGCAGACTGCCCAGCACCGTGGGGCCGGCCCATCCCACCGAGGCGTGTGCAGCGACGCCGACCGGCTTATCCACCACCACAACATCGTCGTCCTCATAGACAACGCGCATGTCGTCGGCGATGGGTTCGGGCTCATGGCGTTCCTCCTGCAGGTCGAACTCCACCATGTCGCCGGCCTGCAATATCCCCGATTTCGCCACGTCACGCCCCAATACGCGCGCCTGCCCGCTGGCAACCAAGTCGGACGCCTTCGCCCGTGAGATGCCAAGCATCTTGGCCACGGCAACGTCGAACCGCTTGCCGATCAGCGCATCAGGAGCCGGTGCCAGATGGGTCATCGCCGCTCCTCGCCAAGATCCGATTCGCTGAAGGGCACCCCCAGCACCAACAGCACCACCACCGCAATGCCGGCGCCCACAAGCAAGATGTCCGCCACATTCCCCACGGACCACCCGTAGTTGATGAAATCCACCACCTTGCCGTTGAGGAAACCATCCGCGTACACCACGCGGTCGATCAGGTTGCCCAAGGCACCTGAGAACGCCACGGACAGCACCACGGTCCACGCCAGTCTGACGGTTTTCAACGCGCCGACAGCCAGCAGCACGCACGCCACGGCGGCCAGCAATGAAATCGCCCAGGTGGCGGCGGAGAATAGCCCCAATGACATGCCCGGATTGAACACCAGCGTGAACGACAGCAGTCCGGGAATCACCGGCACCGTACCGGCATCGGCCAGAGTCTGGAGCGCCCAGAGTTTGGTGCCCTGGTCAAGGACCAATCCGACAATCGCAATACATGCAAAGACGGCCACGCGTGTGCGCAGCCGTCTTTGTTGACTCACAGTCATACGGTATCAGCTCCGGTCAGGTCAGTTCTGCTCGACCTGATTGAAGTTGTTCGTATCCGAGACCTGGGAGACCAGCTGGCCGAGGAACTCGGTCAGTCGAGCGCGGTATTCGCTCTCGAAATGCTTCAGGCTCTGGATGTTGCCCTCGATGACCTTGCTCTGGGTCTCCAGGTTGTTGCGGACCTCCTCGGCATAGGTCTCGGCGGCGGTACGGGTCTTCTGGTCGTACTCGGCAGCGCGGCGCTGGACCTCGGCCTCGTACTGGTCGGCCGCCTGGTGCTTGGCCTCGGAGTACTGGTCGCCCTCCACATGCTTGTTCTGCATGTAGGTGTCGGCATCCTGACGGGTCTTGACCGCGTAGCTATCGGCCTCGGCACGGGTGCGATCAGAGTACTCGTCGGCATCGGCGTGCACGCGCTGGCTGTAATCGTCGGCCTCGGTGCGGGTGCGGGTGGAGTAGTCGTTGGCCTTGGCCACGGTCTCCTCGTAACGGTTCTGGGCCGTGTCGGTGATCTCCTTGGCCTTGGCCTTGCCCTTGTCGACGTACTGGTCGTGCAGCTGCATAGCCAGCGTCAGCATGGCGGTGGCGCGCTCCGGCTCGGTGGTGGCGGCCGCGGCGGCACCGGCGATCTTCTGCAGGCTGCCGGTCTCCGCGGCGGGCTCCACCTTGGCCATCTGCTCGCGCAGCTGCGCCTCACGATCCTGCGATTCCTGCAGCTGGCGCGCCAGCTCGTCAACCTGCTGGGCCTTCTGGGCGGCGGCACCGGCCTGATGCTGGGCGGCGGCCAGCTGACGGGAGAGATCCTCGACGCGGGAGCGGAACTCATCACGCTCACGCTGCACGGAAACCAGCTGCGCGGCAACATCCTCGTTGCCGGAAGCCTGCGCGGCCTGAGCGGTCAGCTGATCGACCTGAGCGCTCAGACGATCCACCTGTCCCTTGAGCTGCTCGTTCTGGGCGGAGAGCGCACGGTTGCTCTCCTGGGCCTCGGTCAGCTGCGCGGCGTCGACCTGTGCCGACTGGGCATCGGCGTTCGCCGCGGCGGTCTTCAGGCCCTCGTTCTCCTCCTGCAGCGACTGCACCTGCGCGGTCAGCTCGGAGATCTTGGTGTTCAGGCTGGCAACATCCGGACCGAGCGACTGCGTGGACTGGCTGCCCTGCATGGCCTGACGGCCCAGCGCTTCAACGGTTTCGGTGACCTGATCCAGGAAGTCGTCGACCTCGTCGACATCATAGCCTTCCTTCAGGCGAACGGTTCGGAACGTATGCTCCCTAATGTCCTTCGGCGTCAACAGAGCCATAAATCTTGCACCTCGCTTCAGGCATAGTGCCTCGCTATGTACGTACTCAACCTACGATGCTAGCACGTCCCCTGTGCAGAACGCCATTACACGTGCCATTAAAGGAGAATCCGCAACACGATCAGAGCGAAATACAGCACGATGAAGCTGACATCGAAATATATCGGCCCCATGGGAATCGGCGGAATATAGCGCCTCAGCCACCGCAAAGGCGGATCGGTGAGCCTATAGACCGCACCGATCAACGACAACACCACGCCACGCGGACGCCACCGCGGGGCCAGCACCGCCACCCAATCCAGCACCATCCGAATTAGCAATACGGTGATATACGCACCGATCAGCCAATCGACGATGCGCGCGAGGACAAATAACAGCATGTCCCCAGCCTACCAAGAGAACCGGGGACAAGCCGACAACGAACAGTGAGCCGTCAGTCCGAGAACAGGTCGTGGGTCGACTTGGACGTCTGCGGTTCGTCCACCTTGATGTTCGCCGGGCTTAGCAGGAACACGCGCGGGGTCACCCGTTCGATCGAGCCGCGCACGCCGAACACCACGCCGGCGGAGAAATCGACGATCCGGTAGGCAACGGCCTCCGGCACCCCGGTCAGGTTGAGTACCACCGGCACGCCGTCACGCAACGCACGCCCCACCATCTGCGCCTCGTCGTAGGTCTTGGGGTGAATCGTCGTGATGCGGCTGACCCGCCCCGGGAACGGGCTGGTGGACGATTCACGGGAGGCCCCGGAGGTACCGGACGACGCGTTCGAAGTCATCGGCGTGACCGAATGATCCGAATCGAACGACGATTCGGCAGGCTCCTCGTCAAGCACCGGATCGTCGTCGTCAACGACATCCGTCATGCCCAGATAGGACATCGCGTTCTTCATAAACCCAGCCATCACGGTTCCTTTCGTTACAGTCCGTCGATTCAGCGCAGGAAGTCAGGGATGTCGAGATCGCTGGGGTCGTTGGACGAGATGACGTCATGCTCGGTCGTCTCGTCGAAGGACCGCGACGCCGCATCCCCGGTGGACGGCGCGAATGCCGGGGTCGTCTGCTCGGTGACGACCGGGGCCTGCGGCTGCGCAGGCGTAACGGAGATCGGGGAAGGCTGGGCGGACGCCACGGCCGGTGCCAGCGTGATCTTCTCCTGCGTATCCTGCTTCTTGCTGGCCGAGTCGAAGCCGGCCGCGATGACGGTGACCTTGACCTCGTCCCCGTAGGAGTCGTCGAGCGCCAGACCCCAGATGATCTGCGCCTCCGGATGGATGGCGTCGCGCACCAGCTGCGTGGCCGCGGCCGCCTCCTGCAGGCCGATGTCGCTCGGGCCTGCGATGTTGATCAGCGCGCCATGGGCGCCCTCGATGCTCTCCTCCAGCAGCGGCGAGCTGATGGCGATCTCTGCGGCCTTGGTGGCGCGGTCCTCGCCGCGGGCCGAACCGATGCCGAACAGCGCCGTGCCCGCCCCGCGCAGGATGGCGGTGACATCGGCGAAGTCCACATGGATGTACGAGTTCAGCGTGATCAGATCCGTGATGCCCTGCACGCCCGCCAGCAACGCGCTGTCCGCGGTCTTGAACGCCTCCACGATGCCGATGGAGCGATCGGACAACTCCAGCAGACGGTCGTTCGGGATGACGATCAGCGCATCGACCTCCTTGCGCAGGTTCTCGATGCCGAGTTCTGCCTTGTTGGCACGCTGCGGGCCTTCGAACGCGAACGGCCGCGTGACCACGGCGATGGTCAGAGCCCCCTGCTGGTGCGCCGCGCGGGCCACGATCGGGCTGGCGCCGGTACCGGTGCCGCCGCCCTCGCCGCAGGTGACGAACACCATGTCGGCGCCCTTGAGGGCCTCCTCGATATCCGACTGATGGTCCTGGGCGGCTTTCATGCCACGCTCGGGATCGGCACCGGCGCCGAGTCCACGATTCTGGTTGTCCCCCAAAGAGATCTTCACATCCGCATCGGAACGCAGCAAATCCTTGGCGTCGGTGTTGACGGCCACGAATTCCACGTTCTGCAGGCCTTCGGCGATCATGCGATTGACGGCGTTGCCGCCGGCTCCACCGACACCGACGACCTTGATGTTGGTCTTGTCGTTGAATTCAGTCTGGGCGATCTCGCTCACCATAGTCTCCTGTCACTCACGGTTACGCATAACTCTATCGCAGTCGGCCTGACAATCAACGCAGATTCTCAAGCGTGTACCGCTTTTTGACAACTCTTTTGCAGTCCCCGGCGATTCCCGTGCTCCATCAGTAGCTGGCGTCCATCGGATCGTCGCCGAACAGCGCCTCGCGCTCCTCGTGCGTGGTCGTCCGCGAGTCCAGCCAGCCGTACGGCAGATGCACCTTCTTCTGGAAACGCACCCGGCCACGCGGCTTGTCCACCACGCGCTCCGGATAGGGCGCGTCCTGATCCAGCTGCGCCACCTCGCGCTCCACATCCGCCAACGATTCGCACTCCATGAACGCCCGACGGGTGGCCCCGCCGACCGGGAACCCCTTGAGATACCACGCCACATGCTTGCGCAGGTCGTGCACGGCCATCCGCTCGTCACCGTCATAGAACTCGGTCAGCAGCCGCGCATGGCGTACGATGATGCGCCCGACCTCACCCAGTGTGGGATTCGTACGCTCCCCGCTGCCGGCGAACGCATGCTTGATGTCGGCGAACAGCCACGGTCGCCCCTGACAGCCGCGGCCGATGGCCACGCCGGCGCACCCGGTCTGCTCGACCATGGCCAGCGCGTCGTCGGCACCCCAGATATCGCCGTTGCCGAACACCGGGATGTCCAGTTCGCTCACCAGCTCGCCGATCCGGGACCAGTCGGAATGCCCGCCGTAGTATTCGGCGGTGGTCCGGGCGTGCAGGGTCACCGCCTTGCACCCCTCCTCCTGGGCGATATGGCCGGCCTCGTGGAAGGTCTCGTGGTCGTGGTCGATGCCGATGCGGATCTTAGCGGTCACCGGAATGTTCGCCTCGTCGCAGACGCGTACGACCCGCTGGATGATCTCACGGAACAGATCGGTTTTCCACGGCAGGGCGGAACCGCCGCCGCGGCGCGTGACCTTCGGCACCGGACAGCCGAAGTTGAGGTCCACATGGTCGGCCATGTCCTCGTCCACCACGATGCGCGCCGCCTGCTCCACGATGCCGGGGTTCACCCCGTACAGCTGCAGCGAGCGGATCCTCTCCCCCGGCGCGAAGCGGCACAGCCGCAACGCCTTGGGATTGCGCGCCACCAGCGCACGGGCCGTGATCATCTCGGCCACGTACAGTCCGTTCGGGCCGTATTCCTCGCACAGCACGCGGAACGGCCAGTTGGTCACGCCCGCCATCGGCGAGAGCACCACCGGGGTCTCGACATGCACCGGCCCCAGATCGACCGGGGCGATGCGCACGGCGGACGTCGGCTTCGCGTCGGTGCGTGGATCGACCGAAACGGTTTCGCCCGCGCATTCGATCACGGCTTCCTCTGACATATCCGGATTCCCATCCCCTTATTCACGGAGACGGGACCCAGACCGGACGCCTGCCGGACTGGATCCCGTCATCTCATTATCGTTCGAACGTGTTCGACTCAGTACTGCCCGCCGGCTTCGGCCACCTTCACCGGCTCGCTCTCGTCGACGCCCTGCTCCTTGGCCACGTCCTGACCGCCATCCGCGGCCTTGGTGCCGACGATGGAGACCGGGCCCTGCGGGTAGCGCACGCGCTTCTCGCCGACGCGCTCGGCCACGTATTCGGCCACCTTGTCCAGACTGACTCGCTCCTGGGCCATCGTGTCGCGCTCGCGGACCGTCACGGCGTGATCGTCGATCGTGTCGAAGTCCACCGTCACGCACAGCGGCGTGCCGATCTCGTCCTCACGGCGGTAGCGGCGGCCGATCGCGCCGGCCTCGTCGTAGTCGATCATCCAGTCGTGCTGGCGCAGGTCGGCGGCCAGATCCTGGGCGATGCCCTGCAGCTCCGGCTTCTTGGACAGCGGCAGCACCGCGGCCTTGACCGGGGCGAGCCTCGGGTCCAGGCGCAGCACGGTGCGCTTGTCCACGCCGCCCTTGGTGTTCGGGGCCTCGTCCACGTCGTAGGCGTCCACCAGGAAGGCCATGAGGGAGCGGGTCAGGCCGGCGGCCGGCTCGATGACGTACGGGATGAAGCGCTCGCCGGTGGCCTGGTTGAAGTAGCTCAGGTCCTCGCCGGAGTGGTTCTGGTGCGCGGTCAGGTCGAAGTCGGTGCGGTTGGCGATGCCCTCCAGCTCGCCCCACTCGGAGCCCTGGAAACCGAAGCGGTATTCGATGTCCACGGTGCGCTTGGAGTAGTGGCTCAGCTTCTCCTTCGGATGCTCGTAATGGCGCAGGTTCTCCGGCTTGATGCCCAGATCGGTGTACCAGCGGGTGCGGGTGTCGATCCAGTACTGGTGCCATTCCTCGTCGGTGCCCGGCACCACGAAGAACTCCATCTCCATCTGCTCGAACTCGCGAGTGCGGAAGATGAAGTTGCCCGGGGTGATCTCGTTGCGGAAGCTCTTGCCCATGTTCGCAATGCCGAACGGCGGCTTGGAGCGCGAGGAGGTCATGACGTTCTTGAAGTCCACGAAGATGCCCTGTGCGGTCTCCGGGCGCAGGTAGTGCAGGCTGTTCTCGTCCTCCACCGGGCCCAGATGCGTGCGCAGCATCATGTTGAAGTCGCGCGGCTCGGTCCAATCGCCCTTCGTGCCGCAGTCGGGGCACACGATGTCCTTCAGGCCGTTCTCCGGCTCATGGCCGTGCTTCTCGGCATAGGATTCCTCGAGCTTGTCCGCGCGATGGCGCTTGTGGCAGTTCAGGCATTCGATCAGCGGGTCGTTGAACACGGAGACGTGTCCGGAGGCTACCCACACGGCCGGCGGCAGGATCACCGAGGTGTCCACGCCCACCACGTCGCCGCGGGTCACGACCATCGAGCGCCACCATTCACGCTTGATGTTGTCCTTGAGCGCCACGCCGAGCGGGCCGTAGTCCCACGCGGAACGGGTGCCGCCGTAGATCTCGCCGGCGGGGAAAACGAATCCGCGACGCTTCGCGAGGGATACCACTTCATCGAGTTTGCTTGCAGCCACAATGCACCTTCTGGTTTGAACGGTTTGGGGTCTTATCAAAGACCTCAGGATACCGATAGACGCTGACAGCACGGACCGCCGGTTTGATGCCCGGATTGTCCGCTTGACGGCGTAGCGTCGGAACCGACATGCAGGGGAACCCCGCACGGGGTTGAGATGGGCCACAAGCCCGACCCTTTGAACCTGTTGGTTAAGACCATCGTAGGGAGCAGATATGAGCATCGACTCGTCCATGGTATCGGCCGTAACATCCACCTCTCAGACCGGCAATCTACCCGCCGGCCATCCGCTGCGCACGCGCATTGCGGATGCGGTCCATGCCGTGCGCAGCACCACGCCACTGGCGCAATCGTTCACGAACTTCGTCACCATCAATCTGGTGGCGAACGCGCAGCTGGCCGCCGGCGGCACCGCCGCGATGAGCTATCTGCCGGACGACGTCCTGGATATCGCGGCCATTTGTGGCGCCACCTACATCAACGTCGGCACACTGCTGCCGTTCTACAAGGACGCCCTGGCGGACATCGCCCGCGGACTGCACGACCAGGGCAAGCCGTGGGTGCTCGACCCCGTGGCGGCGGGACTGGGCGCCACGCGCACCGCCATCCTCGAATCGTTCCGCGATGTGCCGCCGACCATCGTCCGCGGCAACGCCAGCGAGATCATCGTGCTCGACCGGATGTGGGGATTGACGGACACGGACGCCGCCGCGGATGACGGGACCCGTCCGGCCGGCGTGGAATCCGTCGACGAGGTGGATTCCGCGATTCCCGCGGCCCGCCGCCTCGCCCGCCACCTCGCCGCCCATTCGCCCAATGGACAGGGTGCGGTCGCCGTATCCGGCGCCATCGATTTCATCACCGACGGCACGCACGATTACCGGCTGCCCGGCGGCAGCGCGCTGATGACCAAGATCACCGGCGCCGGCTGCTCGCTCGGCGGCGTGGTCGGCACCTATCTGGCCGTCGCCGACCCGCTGACCGCGGCGATGGCCGCTTCGCTGCACTTCAACCGCGCCGGCGAGATCGCCGAAGCCGCCGCCCACGGCCCCGGCTCGTTCCAGACCGAATTCCTGGACGCGCTGTGGAACGTCACCGCCGAACAGATCGCTGAATCCGCGATTCTGCAGTGACACGGACGACACAACGACATGGGCCGCTCGATGCAACGGTCCAATCACCACGGAAAGGACCGACGATGAACCGTTTCCCCTACCCCACAATGCGCGACCGCTTCGACCTGCGTGCCTACTTCGTCGTAGGCCCCGATGACACCAAGGGCCGTCCGGTGGCCGATGTCGTCGCCGCGGCGCTGCGTGGGGGCGCGACCTTCATCCAGCTGCGCGCCAAGCACGCCGACGCCCGCGAGCTGACCGCGATGGCCGAGGCGATCGCCGCCGGCATCGCGCAGGCGGGCAAGGCGGACACCGTGGCGTTCGTCATCGACGACCGCGTCGATGCGGCCTGGCAGTGCCGTGAACTCGGCATCAAGGTCGACGGCGTGCACATCGGCCAGGATGATATGGCTCCCGAACAGGCCCGCGCTCTGCTCGGCCCCGACGCCATCATCGGCCTGTCCGCAGAAACCCTGCCGCACATTGAGGCCGCCAATGCGCTGCCGAGCGGCGCCATCGACTATATCGGCGCGGGACCGTTGCATTACACCGCCACCAAGCCGGATGCGGCCGCGGTCGAAGCGGACGGCACCAAGCACGCGCTCGGCATCGCAGGGGCGCAACTGTTGTGCGAGGCGAGCCGCTATCCGGTGGTGGTCGGCGGCGGCGTGCACGCGGACGACGTGCCGGCGTTGGCCCGGACCGCGGCCGCCGGATGGTTCGTGGTCTCGGCGATCGCCGCCGCGGACGATCCGGAACGCGCCACCCGCGAACTGCTCCAGGCATGGACCGCCGTGCGCGGGGATGCCCGGCACGGCGTTGCGGCATCGACGGCCTCCCATCCGCAATCGGATGTGGCCGCTCCCCCGCAATGCGGTGCCGCCATGTTCGACGTCAAGCAACCGCACGGCCTGCCGCCGGTGCTGACGGTCGCCGGATCGGATTCGTCGGGCGGTGCAGGCATTCAGGCCGATCTAAAGACGATGCTGGCCAATGGCGTGTTCGGCATGTCCGCCATCACGTCGCTGACGGCGCAGAACACCACCGGCGTGCGCGCCGTGCAGAACGCCGACCCGGCGATCCTGGCCGACCAGATCGATGCGGTGTTCGAGGACATCCCGCCGATGGCGGTCAAGATCGGCATGGTCTCCAGCGCGGCGCTTATCGAGACGATCGCCGACCGGCTGACCGCGCATCAGGCGCGGAACATCGTGCTCGACCCGGTGATGGTGGCCACCTCCGGCGCCAAGCTCATCGATGACGACGCCGTCACCGCGCTCACCACACGGCTGTTCCCGCTGGCCACGGTCATCACACCGAACATGCCCGAGACCGAGGCGCTGCTGGCGCAGGTCATGCAGGATCGCACATCGGAGGATGACACCGAATCCGCCCGGCTGCTCAGCGAGGGCATCCGTACCGAGGCGGATATGGAGACGGCCGCCCGCACACTGGCCGAACACTTCGGCTGCGCCGTGCTCGTCAAGGGCGGGCATGGCGTCAAGGACGCCAACGACGTGCTGGTGGAGCCGGACGGCACCGCCACCTGGTTCACCAGCCCGCGTATCGACAACCCGAACACGCACGGCACCGGCTGCACGTTGTCCTCGGCGATTGCCTCCCACCTGGCGCTGGGCGAGACGATGCCGCAGGCGGTCCGCAGCGCCAAGGATTATCTGACCGGCGCATTGGCCGAACAGCTCGATCTCGGGCACGGCGCCGGTCCGATGGACCACGCCTGGCGTTGGCGCTGAAGCCGGCACATCAGAAGAAGGAGTTTGACATGAACGAATCCAAGCAGATCAACCGCAACGCAGTCCGGCAGGAGGTGCCGGTCAATCCCGAAACCGGCAAGCCGTATATCAACACGGTGGCGGCCGTGGCCATCGCCCCCAGCGGCGTGGGCGCAGAATTGAGCGAATATGTCTCGCAGGCCGTGGCGGTGATCCGCGATTCCGGACTGCCGAACGAGACGAACGCCATGTTCACCAACATCGAAGGCGATCTGGACGATGTGCTGCGCGTAGTGCGCGATGCCACGATGAAGCTTGCTGAGCAGGGCTACCGCACCGGCGTGACCTTGAAGCTCGACATCCGGCCGGGCTTCAGCGGCCAGCTAACCGAGAAATCGAAACTGGTGGACGAGCTCCTGGCCGAGTAGCCGCCGGCATCCGCCGGGCATGCACGCTGACATCACAACGAAGCGGTCCGCAACGCCACCCACAGCGAGTGGGAGCGTTGCGGACCGCTTGCTATGTGCTATGTGATGAGGATTCGCGAAGAACGGTCAGGCGGTCACTCCAAGCCGTTGGACTTCAGGTGGTGCAGGGTCACACCCGTGGCCTTGAGCGCGCCGGACTCGCTGACCAGCTTGACGGCGCGCGGGCCCTCGACCGGGAAGTTGTAGGAGCTCAGCACCTGGTGGCCGTCGTTGACATAGACCTCCACCGAACCGCGGTCCACGAACACCCGCAACGTGAGCGTGTCAGCCGCCAGTTCCGCAGCGTCCAGCGGGGCGGCGCGGTAGCCGCCGTCGGTGCCGTGGCCGGCCTGGCGGTCGAGCACCACGCGGCCGAGCTGCGCGTCATACGCCACGTAGACGTAGCCGCCGTCCTCGGTGGCGTGCACCTTGAGCCCGCAACGTTCCGCGGTGGTGGCCTTCAGGTCGATCGTCATCTCGATCTCCACGGCCTCGGCGTCGTCGCTGAGCACTCGCTCCTCGCCGGCGGACAGATCGATCGCACCGTGGTCGTACATGTCCTCGCGCAGGCCCGCCAGTTCGGGCACCGGCACGGTGTGCACGTCGCCGTCCTCGCCGAGGAACACCTCGCGCGGCAGGGTCAGCTGGCCGCACCAGCCGTCGTCGGCCATCGCGTACTTGTAGTCGAACGGGCTCATCCAGCCGTACATGATGCGCCGGCCGTTCTCGGTGTCGAAGGACTGCGGGGCGTAGTAGTTATGGCCCCAGTCCCACAGGCGGAATTCGGTTTCGGGCTGGAACCGGCCGCCCGGCTCCCAGGAGCCGATCATGTAGCCGGCGTTGTTCTGGTTGCGGTTCATGAACCCGTTCGGCTTGGAACCCATGGCGGAGAAGCAGATGACCCACTTCTCGTTGCCGTCCTTGTCCTTGAGCGGGAAGAAGTCGGGACATTCGAGCATGAACACGTTCGGATCGGGATGTTCGAACAGCACGGTCTTGAACGTCCACTCGACCATGTCCTCGGAGGTGTACAGCCACATCTGGCCGCGCTGGTCGGCGGAGGAGACGCCGTGGATCATGTACCAGGTGTCGCCGGTCTTCCAGACCTTCGGGTCGCGGAAGTGCCAGTGGACCTTCTCGCGCGGGCAGTCGACGATCATGCCGAGCTTGGTGACGTGCGTGATCTCGTCGTCGTCCGGCACGGCCATGAGCTGCACCTGCCATTCGCCGCCGGTGTTGTCCACGCCGTTGGCCCAGCGGTGGCCGGTGTAGTAGAAGCGGAGCTTGCCGTCGTCGCCGATGACGGCCGAGCCGGAGAACACGCCGTTCTTCTCCTGTTCGAGGCTCGGCGCCATCGTGATCGGCTCGCGGCGCCAGGTGACCATGTCCTCGCTGGAGACGTGCCCCCAGTGCATCGGGCCCCAGGCGGTGCCGTAGGGGTGCAGCTGGTAGAAGACGTGCCAGCGTCCCTTGTAGTAGCACAGGCCGTTCGGGTCGTTGATCCAGCCGCCGTTGGAGGCGATGTGGAACTTGGGGTACCAGCGGTCGTTGCGCGACGCCGCCAGTTTGGCCACGCCGAGTTCGGCCTTGGCCAGTTCGGCGTCGTGGTCTGCGATCGGGGTGAGGGTAGGAGTGAAGTCACTCATCGTTGCGTGCCTTTCTGATTACTTGGTGATGTTCGATGGTTGCGCTACGGAAGAGCGGGAGGAGGCGGGGCGGCCGGACCGTCGGCTCGGCCGCCCCGCCGCATTGTCAGGCCTTGGCTGCTTCCATGGCCTTGAGCTGCTTGTCGGTGTAGAACGGATCGCCGCCGACTTCCTGGTCGTCCTTCTTGATGACGAAGAAGCCGTAGATCAGTGCGACGAGCACGATTGCGGAGATCGTGAAGAAGGTCGGGCGGTCGCCCATCGCGTCATGCAGGGCGCCCAGCGGCACGGACAGCACCACCTGGCCGACCTGGGAGGCGATCTGGAAGCCCACCATGTACAGCGTGGCGGAGAGCTTGGTGTCGAAGTGCAGCGTGAAGTAGCGGAATGCCGGCAGGCAGAACAGCGGCACCTCGATGGAGTGGAACAGCTTGACGATCGACACGGAGATCGGGTCGTGGAACGCGCCGCACAGGCCGATGCGGGCGCACATCACGAACGCGCCGAGCAGCAGGGAGTTGCGCACGCCGATCTTGCGCATGATGATCGGGACCACGCCCATCATGGCGGACTCGAGGAAGACCTGGAAGCCGTTGAGCGTGCCGTAGGTGGCGTCGCCGATCTCGGTGGTCGGGAACAGGCTGGAGTAGTAGGTCGGGAACATCTGCTGGTCGAACACGGTGTAGAACGTGTTCGTGAAGATCATGAAGACGATGAGCACCCACAGGGTCGGCATGCCGAGGACGGAGACCATCTCCTTGAGCGTCGGGTTGGTGCGCTCGGTGGAGTCGGCTTCCTTCTTGAGTTCGGCCTTCTGCTCGGCGGGTACCCAGAACAGGTAGACGAGCAGCATGCCCAGGCCGCAGGCGGAACCGATCCAGAAGTTGATCAGCGGGTTGATGTTGAAGGTGTGGCCGGCGATGAGGGCCACGATGGCGTAGCCGAAGGAGCCCCAGGCGCGGGACTGGCCGTATTCGAAGCCGAACTTGCGGCTGTAGCGTTCGGTGAGCGCCTCGACCAGCGAGCAGCCGGACATGAAGCCCGCGGACAGCACGATGGAGCCGAGCAGCACACCTAGGAAGCGGGTGGTGCCGCCGGCGGTGAGCATCGGGGCGTAGATGAACTGGGCGAACGGGCCGACCAGCGCGGCGATGACCGAAACCGCGATGACGAGCTTGCGCTTGATGCCCAGCTGGTCCTGGATCACGCCGTAGACGAACATGATGATCAGCGTGGCCAGCGAGTTGATGGAGTAGATCTGCCCCTGTTCGGCGGCCGTCATGCCCAAACCCTTATCCGGGTCCAGCAGCCACCTGGAGAAGAACGACCACCAGATGCCCCACGAGCAGAAGAACATGAAGATGCCGAAGGAGCTCTGCAGATACGACGGGTTGCGCCATGCAGACCTTGATGCACTTGCCATGTGTGTCTCTTTTCTCTTTCGACGGACGCTGCCGTGCGACCGCCGCTGCCATTGCCTTGATATTCGATTGTGCCGCGGACGCGGCGGATCTCTGTCCGGCTGCCGTGCCGTCCGGGGACCGTGATGCCATCATAAAACGTCAATCGTTTTACGTCAAAGATTTACACTCGTTGAGTGCCATACGAACGTCAAACGATTGAAATAGCGCCGTTGTTGGGTTTCAAGACAATCGAACATCGGCGTGTCGCATCCAATATGTCGACCACACTACACGCAACCGCCGCACACAGTACGCTCAGCGGACCACGGACTCCTTCTCAATCAGCGTGCAATGGATCCTCGCGGGAATCGGCGAGTCCAGCGGCGGAATCGGAGCCCGCGTCGCAGGCATCGGCACATCGTCCAGCGACCGCCCCTCGATCATCGAGATCAGCTTGCACGCCGCCCAATACCCCATCTCGTAATGCGGCAGTTCCACCGTGGTCAGTTGCGGGGAGAAGGTCTCGGCGATGACGCGATGGTTGTCCACGCCCACCACCGAGATATCCTTGCCCACGGTCAGCCCTTTGCGGGCCGCGCACTCGTACACCGGCCACGAGCGCGCATCGTTGAAGCAGAAGAAACCATCCGGATTCTCCCGGTCGAAGAGCTCCCGGACCTCATCCAACGCGGGCCGATTGTTCAGCACGTCGATGACCAGTCGCCCATCGTAACCGATGCCGGCCTCCTCCAGGGCCCGGCGGTACCCTTCCTTACGCAGGTCCTGCGCGATCATCGGCTCGCTGCACCCGATGTAGGCGATGCGCCGGCAACCGGCATGGATCAGCCGGTTGGTGGCGTCCTTGGCGATCATAATCTCGTCCGGTTCCACGCTGGGAATCCGCCCCTCCGCGTCCGTGGCGTCCACCAGCACCACCGGGGAATCCTTCAACGCATCCGGCACATGCGTGATGCGGTTCGACATCTTGGCGTACATGAAACCATCCACGCCATACCGCTTCAGCGCGGCGATCTCCGTACCCTCGTCGGATTCGCCGTCGGTGCTGACGGTGAGCATGATGTACCCCAACCGGCTGGCCGCGTCCTGTGCCCCGAGGATGATGCCGCCGGCGTACGGGGTCGTGGCGACCTCCTCGCTGATAAAGCCCAGGATATGGGTCCTGCTGGTACGCAGGCTGCTGGCCAGCGGATTGGGCCGGTACCCCAGCTCCTCCGCGGTTTTCCGCACCCGTTCGGCGATTTCGGCTTTCACACGGCCTGCGTCGCGATGGTTCAGCACCAACGACACCGTGGATACCGAGACTCCCGCCTTCTGCGCCACCTGCTTCATCGTCGTCATGCATCAAACGATACACGCCCATGCCCCTCGGCGCAGCAGAAACGCACGAAAGACCGCCTCGCCGACCTGCGCAGACCCCTCCGACGGACAGCGGCTTGAAACCTTATTTCTTCACGCCGCCGAACCGGCGATCGCGGTGGATGTAGTGGTCGATTGAACGCCACAGCACCTCGCGGCCGCAGTCGGGGAACAGTTCGGGCACGAAGTCGAGCTCGGCGTAGGCGGCCTGCCACGGCAGGAAGTTCGAGGTGCGCTGCTCGCCCGAGGTACGGATCACCAGATCGCAGTCGGGGATGTCGGGGTTGTACAGATGCTCGGCCACCATCTTCTCGGTCACGCGGTCGCCGCTGATGCGGCCGTCACGCACCTCGCGCGCGATGGCGGCGCAGGCGTCGGCGATCTCCGCGCGCCCGCCGTAGTTGATGCAGAATACCACGTCGATGACCTTGTTGCGCTTGGTGCGCTCCATCGCCACCTCAAGCTCGTCGATCACCGATTTCCACAGCTTCGGACGGCGTCCCGACCAGCGCACGCGCACGCCCCATTCGTCCATCTGGGCCACGCGGCGGTGGATGATGTCACGCGAGAAGCCCATCAGGAACCGCACCTCCTGCGGGCTGCGCTTCCAGTTTTCGGTGGAGAACGTGTACAGGCTCAGGTAGCGCACGCCGGCCTCGATGGCACCGGCGATGGTGTCGAACACCACCGGTTCGGCGGCCTGATGGCCTTCAGTGCGGATCAGGCCGCGCTGCTGCGCCCAACGGCCGTTGCCGTCCATGATCACGCCGATATGCCGGGGAACCTTGCCCTTCGGGAAATCCGGGATGCGCGAAGGATCGGAAAACGGCGCGGCGGGCACACTCAACGACGTGTAGTCAACGTTCTCAAAAGCCATACTACGCATCTTACCGGCTGAGGCCGCCTCCCGGGCACGTCCGGGAGAAAACCTCCCAAAACGACTGGGTTTCGCAGCCGAGTCCGCTACAGGCGCATCGAACGCAGCGGACGTTCCAGATAGTATTCGGCCCAGTCCCCCACCAGACGAGTCACCCGTGAATCAGGCGGGCGTTCGCCGAGCGCAGCCCAATCCCCTGTCAGCAACGCCCGCAGTTGGAGCCGTTCCCCCTCGTTCAGACCGCGCGCCTCGGGTGTGCGATCGGCCGCACACATCACGCCACCGGCCGGAATCGACAGGTACGTCAGTGGTTCACGCTCGCCGCAGACCACGCACGAATCGAGCCTGGGCGTCCAGCCGGCCAGAGCCAGCGCCCGCAGCACATAGGAGTCGCCGATCGATCGCGCCGGATGAGCCTGCTTGGACAGGGCGTGCAGGGCGCCGATCAGCAGCCGGTATTGCTCCGGCGCGGCCTCGCGCTCGGTGTCGATCAGCTTGTCCAGCGTCTCCGTCATGACCCCGGCCGCCATATACGCGTCATAGTCCAGGCAGATCGACGACGCGTAGGCCGATATGGTCTCGGCCTGGGAGATGACGTCCAACGACCGGCCCTCGGCGATGAGCACATTCACGCGCATGAACGGTTCCAGACGCCCGCCGAACCGCGATTTGGTCCGTCGGACGCCTTTGGCCACGGCGCGCACCTTGCCATGCATGCGGGTGAACAGTGTGATGATGCGGTCGGCCTCCCCCAGTTTGGCGGTGCGCAGGACCACGCCCTCATCCGTATACAACGCCATCGCGCACCTCCATCCGGACCTCAGTATACGAGCGGTTCGGCATACGAGAACAGGCCCCAGAACGCGAACACCAGCAGGACGGCGAACATGGCGGTTCCGGCCAGCCAGAACATCACGCGCCCCAATCGACGCGAGGCCAGCACCGGCTGCTCGCCGGTCACGATCTCCCGCACCGCCCCCTTGCGCGGCGGCACCCGCAGGATGCCGCGGGCCGAGGCCACCTCGATCAGCCGGGCGAGCACGCCCGACCATTCCCACACCACCAGCGCGCACACCACCTGCGCCACCGGCCAGCTCCAGTACATGATGCCCGGGTCATGCGCCGGCGTGCCGCCCCATGCCAGGTTCACCACCGACATGATGATGCGTCCCATGGCCGCCACGAACAACAGCAGGGTGAGCCCCGTGGCCATGACCAGCAACGCCAGCGACCTGCCGAAACCGTGGCTGAAGCCGAACACCGGCTCCTTGCGCCGCAGCCCCTGCCGTATCCGGCGCGTCGCACCCACCAGAGCGACCGCCGCCGAGGCGATCAGCAGCACCAGCGTCAGGATATGCAACACCACGCCGTAGATCGTGGCCACGCGTTGCGCCCGCAATGTCGGCACCGCGCTCGACTGCCGGATCGGCGCCCCCGCCACCTGTTCGCAGATCGGATCGAGCCCGGCCAGCGTGCCGCCGATCCAGTCGATCAGATCGTTCACGTAGTTGCCCGCATACGGGGTGCCGAGCGCCGTCAGGTCGCCGGGCCGGAGTACATGGTTGCCGCCGCGGTAGCTGCGTATCACCACATCAGGGTTTCCCGCCCGCTCGCACATGTCCAGGATGGTGTGCAGACCGTCGATCTGCGCGGTCATCACATCCCGTGAACCGTACGCCACGAATGTGGGGATGGCGTACGCCTCCGGTGTGAGCGTCCGGATGTCCAGGTTCGTCAGTCCGAACAGCGCCGCGTCGATGTTGAACACGCGGCGGACGAAGGACTGGTAGCCGCCGTGGGCGCCGGCGAGCGTGAAATCCTGCGCGACGAAGAACGCCAGCGATTCCCGGGGCGTGAACACCATCGGGCTGAGCAGGATCTGGAAGGCCACGTCGGGGTCGTCCTGCAGCAGATAGCTGGAGATCCATGTGCCCTCGGAGGTGGCGTAGATGCCGACCTTGCCGTCGTCCACCGCGTCCAAGCCGCGGATGTAGTCGATGACCGCGTCGTAGGCGTCCGCGGAGGCCGGATAGTCGCGGTTGATGTCGATGGTGGACCAGGCGGGCTTGTCCACCACGGCGGTCACGATGCCCGCCGTGCCCATCGCCTTCGCCACGTCGCTGAACGAGTTGTCGCAGGTGCCGTATCCCGCCCCGTGCAGGAACACGACGCCGGGCAGACCGTTTCCGGCATCGACCGGCTCGCGGACGTGCACGTTCAGCGTCTGGACCTCGCCGGTGGATGCGCGGGTGACGTCGATGGTCACGTAGCGGTCGCGGACCTCGTAGGTGCCGAGCGCGGGCAGCGGGACGTCGTCGGGGTTGGCGAAGGCGACGGCGGTGTTGGGGATCGATGGCGTGATGGTGCGTCCGGTGGCGTCGTCATGCCATTGGACGTCGGTCAACGTGGAGACGGTGACCAGGATGCCGAACAGCACGATGAATATCGGCAGCGTGGTCAGCAGACGCCGGCGGCGGCTCCAGCCGCCCGGCCGCCGTGTGGACTTCCGATGATGCATCACGTCGGTTCATTGTAGTCACGCGACGGCCGGTGCATGAGCTCAAGCGTGACGCGCGGTATGGGTGATCGGCACGACGACCGGCCCGGTGGCGCCGGCCGGCACCTGGCCCTCGGCCTCCATCTGTGCGGCGATCTCGTTGGCCTTCTCCAGCAGCGTGTCCACGATCCTGTCCTCGGGCACCGTTTCGATGACCTTGCCCTTGATGAAGATCTGCCCCTTGCCGTTGCCGGAGGCCACGCCCAGATCGGCCTCGCGCGCCTCGCCCGGACCGTTGACGATGCAGCCCATCACGGCCACGCGAATCGGCGCGGTCACATCCTTGAGCCCTTCGGTGACGGCGTTGGCCAGCTGGATCACATCCACCTGCGCGCGGCCGCAGCTCGGGCATGAGATGATGTCGAACTTGCGCGGGCGCAGTCCCAGGTATTCGAGGATCTTGCACCCCACCTTGACCTCCTCGACCGGCGGCGCCGACAGGGAGACGCGGATCGTGTCGCCGATGCCCTCGGCCAGCAGCGCGCCGAACGCCAGACAGGACTTGATCGTGCCCTGCCAAGCGGGTCCCGCTTCGGTGACGCCCAGATGCAGCGGCCAGTCGCCCTTGGAGGCGAGCAGTCGGTAGGTCTGTACCATGGTGATCGGATCGTGGTGTTTGACGGAGATCTTGAAGTCATGGAAGCCCACGTCCTCGAACATGCGGGCCTCCTTCAGCGCGGAGGCGACCAGCGCCTCCGGGGTCGGCCCGCCGTACTTGGCGTACAGCTCCTTGTCCAGCGAACCGGCGTTCACGCCGATGCGCAGCGAGATGCCCGCGTCGGTGGCGGCCTTGCAGATGGCCGGCCCCACCTCGTCGAACTTGCGGATGTTGCCCGGGTTCACACGCACCGCCGCGCATCCCGCGTCGATGGCCTGGAACACGTACCTGCTCTGGAAATGGATGTCGGCGATCACCGGGATTGGCGACTTTCTGACGATTTCGGGCAAGGCGTCGGCATCATCCTGACTGGGCACCGCCACGCGGACGATATCGCATCCGGCGGCGGTCAACTCGGCGATCTGCTGGAGCGTGGCCGACACGTCCACCGTCGGCGTGTTGGTCATCGACTGCACGGAGATCGGCGCCCCGCCGCCGACCGGCACCGGCCCCACCATGATCCGGCGGGACTGGCGGCGCGGATGGAGCGGACTCTCGCTGATCGCGGCCTCGCCTGTTTTGCGGAACGGCTTGTCGTTGGTCATATCACCGGTCATGGTTTCGGCTGGGGTATCGTTCTGAATCACAACTGCTTGTCTATCAGATCATCGGCACGACGGCGAGCTTCGAGCTCGACTTCGCCCATTTCCTCCACGGAGGCGAACACCGGGTTGCCGCGCAGTTCGGCGTCCATCTGGTCGATGACGGCCTTGACCGTATCCACGATGCCCAGGTAGGGCAGCCGATGGTCCAGGAACGCGTGCACGGCCTGCTCATTCGCCGCGTTGAGCACGGCGGTATGCTTCTGCGAGGCCTTGAGGCACTGGCGCGCCAGATTCACGGCCGGGAACGCCTCATCGTCCAGCGGCTCGAAGGTCCAGGTGGCGGCCGTCGTCCAGTCGCAGGGCGCCGCGATGTCGTCCAGACGATCCGGCGCGGACAGGCCCAGCGCGATCGGCAGACGCATATCCGGCGGCGAGGCCTGGGCGATGGTGGCGCCGTCACGGAACTCCACCATCGAGTGCACGATGGACTGCGGATGCACGGTCACCACAATCCGGTCAGGCTCGATATCGAACAGTCGGCTCGCCTCGATGACCTCAAGTCCCTTGTTCATCAGCGTGGACGAGTTGATGGTGACGACAGGCCCCATATTCCACGTCGGATGATGCAGCGCCTGTTCGGGGGTGACGTCGGCCATCTGCTCGCGCGTCATGCCGCGGAACGGGCCTCCCGACGCCGTGACGATCAGGCGCGAGACCTCGGCATGGGTGCCGGAGCGCAGCGACTGCCAGATCGCGGAATGCTCGGAATCCACCGGATTGATCTGATTGTCCCGGGTCTGGGCGGAGAACAGCAGGTTGCCGCCCGCCACCACCGATTCCTTGTTCGCCAAGGCCAGTTGGGAGCCGGCCTTCAGCGCGGCGATGGACGGCTTCAGGCCGATCGAGCCGGTGATGCCGTTGAGCACCACCGCGGCGCCGCATCCGGCGACGGCCTCCACCGCATCCGGCCCGGCCTGAATCTGCGTGGTCACGGCACCGGCGCGGTCCAGCGCCTCCCGCAATGCAGGCACCACGTCGGCCCGGTATACGGCCACCTGAGGCACCTGGAACTCCGCGGCCTGCTTGGCCAACAGCTCCACATGGGCGCCACCCGCCGCCAATCCGACGACGGTGAACCGGTCACGGTGGCGCGCGATGACGTCCAATCCCTGGGTGCCGATGGAACCGGTCGAACCAAGGATGACCACGGTGAGGTTCTGATTCACTGTTCCGGCTTCTTCCGCGTCGGTTCGTCATTGTCGAACGTGGGGAACGACAGATCGGGGATGTCCAGAGACGGCATGGCGTCCAGGTTCAGCGAGCGCACCGTCGGCACGCTGGGGACATCCAATGACGGCACCTGCGGATCGGAGGCCGTCGGCATCGGCTGGGTCTGCTGCACGGCGGCGGCCAGATGCGCCAACCCCGCCAGCGGATCCTCGCTCTGCTCCGGAGTGCTCTTCTCTGGAGTGCTCCGTTCGGGCTGCTGTGCCGCGGCCGCCGGCTCGGTCGGCCGGGCGTAATCCCACGCGACCGGTGCCGGTGCCGGTGCCGCAGGAGCCGTGTATTCGGGCGCGGGGGCCGGAGCAGGCATGGCGGTCGTCACCGGGGACGCCGTCTCGGCAGTCGGTGCGGACGGTGCGGGTGCCGGGGCAGGCGGCACGGGCGCCACCGCGGGTTCGCGCGGGGCAGCAGGTGCCGGAACGGCGAAGATCTGCTGCTCGACGCGATGCAGTTCGGCGAAGTCGTCGTCCATCACCGTGGGGGACGCGGCCGTATCGAGCGACTGGGTCTCCTCCCTCGGAGGGAACAGCGCCGGAGCCGCGGCCGTCTCGGCCACCGCACTGCGCTGCTGCGTGGTGGCGGGGTCATGGACGTAATCCGACACGCGGGCATAGGACTCGATGCGGCTCAGCAGCCGCACGCAGGCGTTCAGGTAGTTGTCCACCTGGCGTTCGTCATAGCCGCGCTTGCCCTTGCGCTGGGTGAAGATCACATTGGCCACGCTGGTGGAGTTCACATCCACCAGGTCCTTCACATCGTCGGCTGTCACCCTGTCCACGCCCAGTTCCGCGGCGGCCTTGTCGATGACCTGATCCACCAGACGGTCGACCTGCTTGCGATCGTAGGACGGAGCCTTGGCGTCACCCGGGCGGAAACGCTGACGCGCCGCGCGGTCGGCGTGAACGGCCAGGCTGCGGTACAGGTCCTCGGTCTGGGCCTTCCACACCACACGCCCGTGGCGTGCGATCTCCCGGGTGGTCTGCTGATCCACCACGGCGCGTTCGAGCCGGCCCAAGGCGGCGTCCACCTGGCTGATGACGTAGCCGCCCTTGCTCAGGTCGAACGACACGTTCTGGATGTCCTGCTGCGTCAGCTGGGCGTCTTCGCTGTCATACAACGCGTGGGTACGTTCGAGGAACTCATCCACCTGTTCGGGGTTATATCCCCACTTGCGCTTGCCCGCCCGGGCGATGCCCGAAGCGTTCCTGCCGGATTCAGGTTGCTGCGCCATGGCTCTTGACCTCCTACGGTTACAACTCTGTAGTCCAGATTACGTGACCGTTGCGACGCGCCCGAACACCAACACACGCCACGCGCTCGCCATACGGTCGAGGCATACGGTACAGTAGGTCGATGCGGGCGATTAGCTCAGTTGGTTAGAGCGCCACCTTTACACGGTGGATGTCGGGGGTTCGAGTCCCTCATCGCCCACACGAATCGTTATGGCCGCCGCAGCAATGCGGCGGCCATACGTTGTATTCAGCGCCCCTTGCCGAAGGCGCGCAGTCGGATGCCGTTCCAATCGGAGCTGACCGTCAACGGCGTCGCGGCGTTCATGCCTGCGGTTTTGGCCGCGGACTGCACCGTGCTGGAGCTGGCGGCGCCCGGACGTCCCGGCTTCGGGGTCAGCACCCACAGCGGACCGTCTTCCCCCAGCACCGCATACGCGTCCACAATCGTGTCGGACAGTGCGTCCTCGTCGTCACCGTCCCTCCACCAGATGATGACGCCATCAACGGCGGAATCGTAATCCTCGTCGACGAGATCCTCACCGGTCAGTTCCTCGATGGATGCACGGATGGAATCATCCACATCGTCATCCCATAGCCATTCCTGGATGATGTCCCCACGGCTGAAACCGAATTCTTCAGCGTGTCGTGATGCTGTTTGGTTCACGTTGCACAATATAGCAAACCGGTGTGAACTCACGGGGTCTTTCCGCGCCGATTCGCGATTCCTCCCACATTCCGGACGCCCGTTGCCGCGCCGGGCAACGCCCTGTCCTACCGCGCCTTGCAATGCGGCAGGTCATCCCCCCTGCCCTGGCCGATGGCCGTCAGCGCATCGTACGCCTCGGACAGCGTGGATACGCATACGTCGCGCAACCCCTCGGGAACATTGCCCGCCACCTCGGCGGCGTTCGCCTCCGGCGCGAGGAACCAGGTGGCGCCGTCGCGCTTGGCGCCCAGCATCTTCAGGCGCACGCCGCCGATGGCGCCCACGTTGCCTTCGGCGTCGATGGTTCCGGTGCCCGCGATCGTCCGCCCGCCGGTCTCGCTTTCGGGCGTCAACTTATCAATCAGCCCCAGCGCGTACATCATGCCGGCCGAGGGACCGCCAATGCCTTCCACATGCATGTCCACGTCAATACCCGACACATCCACGCCCCGGTCCCGCAGGAACGCCAGCGCGGCGTCGACCGCCTCCTGCTGGGATTGGTCCATCTCCTGCTGGCTCTCGCCGGCGTACTCCTCGGCGGTCTGCCCGATCGGCACCACGGCCTCGTTTGGCATGACCACGGTATCCGGATCGAACCAGCCGATCAGCGCCACGATATTCGACACCGGATAGCCGGGCACGCCCGACGCGTTGACGGTGGTCAGCAGCAGTTCGCCCTCGTCCGTGTAGGTGTCGGCGCCCTCGACCGCAATAACCTCGCCACCGGACCGCCCCGTCAGCTCCCCCAGCACGTCCTGCGTGGGCCCGGGGGTTTCGATGCAGTAGGGGCTGGGGGCCGCCAGCGCGACCAGTCCCAGCAGCACGGCGAGCAGCCCGGCGCAGTACCGCAGCGAACGGGTTTCGAAGTACCGCCTCAGACGTCGGAATGCGCCTTTGGCGTGAAAACGGCGCGTGGAGTGCATATTCGGCATACCTCCCATACTATGGATACAACCGACGTTATCCTCACAGCGCGAAGGCGGAGACCGATATGGACGAGAATGCTATCCGGCAATGGCTGATCGAATGCTTCGGACCGATTCAGGGTGAGATGGCCTGGAGCCAGATCGCGAATCTGCCCGAGCCGATTCGCGAGCAGCTGCTCAGCCAGGATCCGAGCCGGTTGCCCAAACCCGCCGAGGTGCAGTCGATGATGCAGGCGTTCACCGCCGGGGGGCTGAACACCATGGACGATATGCAGCGCACCGTACAGGAGGGGCCCATCAACGTCAAGCTCGCCACCTCCATAGCGTTGCAGCAGGCGAATGGCGAGGGCAGCGACCGCACCGTGAACGCCGAGCAGGGCCAGCTGGCCCGCAGGGCCGTCAGCGAAGCGAACCTGTGGTTGGATACGGTCTGCCGGTTCGACCCGGTGCCCGGCGAGGTGCAGCTGCTGACCCGCTCCGGCTGGGTGGAGGGCACGCTGGATGCGTGGGCGGAGTTCGCCGCGCCGGTGGCCCAGTCGATGAACGACGCGGTGGCCTCCGTGATGTCCGAACGGCTCGGCGATGCCTTCGGCGACGGCGAGGTGGCCGGCATGTTCGCTGGCCCCGTGCCGATTCCGATTCCCGAGGGGATGAAGGACCCCGCCCAGCTGATACGGCTGCTGGCGAACACCTCGTTCGCCATGCAGCTGGGGAAGGCCGCCGGCGCCATGTCGCACGAGGTGCGCGGTAGCTTCGATCAAGGGCTGGCCCTGCTGAAGAATCCCGCAGGCGCGCTTATCGTGCAGAACATCATTGCGTATGCGGATTCGCTGGATATCCCGGTCGCCGAGGTCATGGCGTTCATCGCCTTGCAGGAGCTGGCCCATGCCCGGCTCTTCGCGGCCGTGCCGTGGCTGATGCCGCGGTTCGAGGCCCTGATCGGCAAGTATGCGCGCGGCATCACCATCGACCTGGACGCCATGGAGGAACAGCTGCGCGACGCCGCTTCGATGGATCCGGATTCCCTGTCCGGGGCGGTGAATCTGACCAAGGTGGGCATCCCCGACACCCCCGAGCAGCAGGAGGCGCTGGCCAGCCTGGAGAACCTGCTGGCCCTGGTCGAGGGATGGGTCGATTGCGTGACCTGGAAGGCGGGCATGGCCCATATCCCGCATATCGAACAGCTCCGTGAGATGTCCCGCAGGGAGCGCGCCACCGGAGGCCCCGCGGAACGCACCTTCGCCCAGCTGCTCGGGATGCATCTGCGCCCCAAGCGCATGCGCGAGGCCGTCGCGCTGTGGGAACGCATCGGCTTGGAGGACGGCGACGACGCGCGCGACACCCGCTGGTCGCACCCCGATCTGCTGCCCGTCATGCCCACCGACGACGATCGCTCCATCGCCTCGGCCCCGGACGACACTGAGGTGGACGCACGGCCCGCCAACACCGATGCCAGCTCCGGCGATGACGGCACCACCGGCATCGACTGGGACGCCGAGCTCAGCAAACTGCTGGATGAGGGGCTGCCCGACGACGGGACGTCCGACGGCGACTCCTCCGGCACCGAACCGTCCGACAATTACGACAATTAAGCAAGGAAACGACTGGCGCTGCGCTGCATGGCCGCAGCGCCGTCCTTGCCCCGCGCGTAGGACAGGTGCAGCGAATCCTCGGCGCGCGTGATGCCGACATACATCAGCCGCCGCTCCTCCTCCAACAGATCGCCCGGGGCGGGCGAACCGTACGGCAGCAGTCCCTCCGAGCAGCCGATCAGGAACACGTGCTTGAACTCCAGGCCCTTGGCGGCATGGATCGTGGACACGGTCACACCCGCGTCATCGCCCGAAACCCCCAACGTCTCCAGCATGGCCTGCCGCCCGGCCTGCCCGTCGTCCAATGCCGAACGCTGCCATCCGGCATCGCGACGCACCCGGAACCGCAACCCCTCACGCCGCAACGCCGCGCACACCACCTGCTGCTGCGCGTTGAGCCGCGTCAGCACCGCGCACTCCTGCGGCGCCACCCCGCGCGCCGCCAGACGGGCGATCGCCGCGGCCACGCCGGCAGCCTCGTCGGCGTCCGTACCGTACACGGTGCGGCTGATCCGCATGCCATCCCGGCGGCCGGAATCCAGCTTCAGGTAATCGGCCCGGTTCGGCGACGCCCCCAGGACGCGGTTCGCGCACCGGACGATCTGCGGGGTCGAACGGTAGTCCACGGCCAGATTGATGTCGGCCGACAGCGGGGCGAACTCATCGGCGAACCCCAGCAGATCGTAACTGCTCGCCCCCGCGAACGAGTAGATCGTCTGCGCGGGATCGCCCACAACACACACGTTCCTGTTATCCCCCAGCCACAGCCGCATCAGCCGATGCTGCAGCGGCGACACATCCTGGTACTCGTCCACCGTCAGCCAGCGGATCGAGGAGCGGATGGCGGCGCCGACCTCCGGGAACCCGTCCAGCAGATGGCAGGCGATCAGCAGGATGTCGTTGAAATCGATCTCCCCGTGTGAGGTCTTCACCGTCTCGTAGGCGCGGTAGACCTCCACGAACCGATCCGGCTCCATCCCCGCCGGCGGGCGGCGGTGCAACGCCGCGCACACCCGCGGATAGTCATCCGGGGCGATCAGCGACACCTTGGCCCAGTTGATCTCGGCGTGGATGTCGCGCAGATCGCTCTCCTGCGGCTGCAGTTCGCTGATCCGCGCGAAGGCCTTGGCCACCAACCCGCGCTGGTCGTCCGTGATATGCGGGAACGGGGTCTCGCACACTTCATCCCAGACGCGCAGCAGCTGGCGCAACGCGGCGGAGTGGAAGGTGGCGGCGGTCACGGCCTCCCCGACGCCGAGTTTGGACAGCCGCACCCGCATCTCGGCGGCGGCCTTCACCGAGAAGGTGACCGCCAGCGTCCGCGCCGGATCCCAGGCGCCCGACGCGCAGGCATAGGCGATTCGGCGCGTCACCGTGCGGGTTTTGCCCGCACCGGCCACGGCCACGATGCGCACCGGGCCGTCCACCGCCATCGCGGCGGCACGCTGCGCCTCGTCCAAACCGTCCAGAATCGCATCCGCCGAAGTTGCCATGCACCCATTGTGCCATGCTTCGCTTTGCACCATCCGTGTATTAGTGTGGAACTGTGACTCAGCGAAGCAAGTTCCAATTGGCGGCGTTGGCCTCGGCGGCCATGCCGAACATCGTCGTATCCGGAGTGCGCGGCGTGAACCAGGTAGCCCCGGCGGACGTATCCTGCGACATCAGCCAGGCCGTGGTACAGGACGCGTCAGGCAAACTGTACGACGTGTTCGTCACCGACACCGAAGCCGGACGGAAGCGGCTTCAGGACCGTGTGCGCGCCGCCGACACGCTGAGCAAGGCGCATGTGCCCGCGGGACTGGGATTCGCCGTGGATCGGGTGGCGGCGTTCGAATCCGGCGATAACGCCCACGGACCGACCGGCAGCACCGCGGTTATGGTATGCCCCCATGTCATCGGGGACGCCCGGCCGCTGAACATGCTCACCATCGACGACTGCACGGCCATCGGCACGGCCATCGGCGCCATCCATCGCCTGCATGGGGCGTTCCTGACCGACAACGGCTATCCGGCGTTCGCCACCGGGCAGATCCGCGCCCAGCTGACCGCCTGGATCAAGCGGCTGCGTCAGGCCGGGCACATCCCCGCCGAGATCACCACCAGCTGGTCGCAGGTGCTGGAGACCGAAGGGCTCTGGTCGTTCGCCACATGCCCCGTGCACGGTGGATTCGACGACGGAGACATCCTCTTCTCCGGTTCCACCATCACCGCCATCACCAATTGGCAGGATATGCAGATCAACGATCCCGCGCGCGATCTGGCGTGGATCTTCGCCAAGCTCGACGAAGCCCACCGCAACGCTGTGCTCGCCGCCTATGGCAGGATGCTCGGCAACCGACTGGACGACCTCATCATGCTGCGCGCGAACCTGTGGCTGCAGATGGAGCAGGTCGGCGAATTCGTTCAGGCGCTGAGCCGCGCGGACAACGCCAAGATCCTGCAGTTCAAGGCGCAGGTGGAGCGGCTCGCTCACCAGCTCGGAGTGATGACGCAGCGCGCCAAGGACACCGCCGCCCCCGCCCAGCGTTCCGGCACGAAGCCGCCGAGCACCATCACTGTGGGCACCCTTCTCAATGACGCGGAACGCCGGCGCGCATCCGAACCGTCCACCGGACGGCCCCCCGCCGAAACCGTCGCCAGCGAGACCGCCGTCAATGACGACACCGGAGAGACCGACAAGACCGGTTCGTCGCAGATCGAGGCGGTCGGCGAGGCCGACGTCGATTCCACCGCCGATCACCCGGTGACCGCGCACGCGTCGGGTTCCACCGCACAGACGGTCGTGTTCTCCGGCTCGGTCGACGCGGACGACGACACCGGCGAGGCGGAGGTCCGTCATGTCACGGCGCAGACCGAGGCCGCCCCGTCACATGACGCCGAATCGACCGCCACCATCGTCATCCCCCTGCTGGAGCGCGAGGAGCGGGCGATGCGCGACGCGCAGGCCGGCCTTCACCCGGACGAGGACGACGACACTGGCGAGCGCACGCCGCGAGCGTAATCGGTCATGTCCCGGCGCGGGACGGGGCACAATACAATCGGAACACGTCAACTCACGCATATTCGGCCGTCGGCTGACCGGCGGGCATAAGGAGGAACCATGGACATCGAACTGGGCATCCGCGATGTGGCGCGCACGGTGAACTTCAGCACCGAGCAGAGCGCCGACGAGGTCGGCCAGGTCATCGCCGCCGCAGTGGCGGACGGCCGCACCATCGACCTGGTGGACGACAAGGGCCGCCATATCATCGTGCCGGCCGGTTCTCTGGGGTACGCGATCATCGGATCCGAAACCAAGCACGCCGTCGGCTTCGGCGCGCTGTGACGCCGGGTCTGCCGGCCGTCCGCGCTGTCAGCGGATGACCGGCAGACAGCCGCGGCGGATGATCTCCTCCGCTACGGCGTCCTCGGTAAGATTCTCCCCCAGCGCATTCGGCTTGCCCGCACCGTGCCAGTCCGAGCCGCCGGTGACCAGCAGATCGAACCGATGCGCCAGACGCAGCAGTCGTTCACGCTGTTCCGGCGGATTGCCGCGGTGCCATACCTCAAGACCGCCCAGACCGGCTTGCGCCAGACGTTCGATCTGCGTATCGGACAGCAGCACACGGTTGCGCCCGGGATCTCCCGCGTGGGCCACGATGCTCACGCCGCCGGCGGCTTTCACCGCCTCCACCACCCGTATCGCCGTGGGCGAGGGTGTGGGGATGTAGTACCGGCTGGATGCACTCACCGCTCCCGCGAACGCATCGGATCGCGTCGGGTAGACGCCCGCCGCCACCAGCGCATCGGCGATATGCGGGCGGCCGATGGTGGTGCGCTCCCCCTGTTTGGTCTGCGCCAGCACATCCTCCCACGTGATCGGGTAATCCTTGGCTATCATCTCCACCATCCGGCGGGTACGACGCAGGCGGGCGCGCCGCGTGGCGGCGAACAGTTCGCGAATGCCCGCGTTCCCCGGATCGTATTGCAGCCCCAGCATGTGTACGGACACACCGTCGTCCACCGCGGTGATCTCCGTGCCGCGCAGCAGCGTCATCGACAATTCCCGAGCCGCCTGCTCGGCCTCCCGCCAGCCGGCGGTCGTGTCGTGATCGGCGATCGCCACGCCGTGCAATCCCCGGCGCACGGCCTCACGCACCAGGGTCCGCGGGGCCTCGGTGCCGTCGGAGTACACGGTATGGCAGTGGATATCCCAACCGGCCTGCGGCGGGGTATCGGCATAGGCAACAAGGGTCATACACCCATCGTAATCTGGTGAGCGGTATGGCGAACGCCATGGGTGGCGTCCGCGCGGACACGAAGGATGATGATGAACGATTCGATGCAGTCTCCGACAACCGCAACCGGTTATGACGCGGATACGACCACGGCGCGTTCCGGGCTGACGATTCCGGGGCGCAGCCTGCTGGGCGGCTGGCGGCATACCGCGCAGTGGACGTACCTGATCATGCTGATCGCCTCCGCGGTGGCGTTGTTCGCCTCGTTCGTGCTTTCGGCCGAAACCCTGCAGCTCGCCCGGCATCCGGGTCAGACGCTCGGCTGCGATATCAACGGCGTGCTCTCCTGCTCCACGGTGGCGCAGTCCTGGCAGGCGGAGATCGTCAAGTTCGGCGGGCTGAGCTATCCGAACGCGTTCTTCGGCATCGCCGCCGAGTCGGTGTTCGTGACCGTGGCCGTCATCGGCCTGTGCCAGGTGCGCGTGCCGCGCTGGTTCGCCGCCTGCACCTGGTTCGGCGGGTTGGCTGCGCTGGCCTACGCCTACTGGCTGTTCAGCCAGTCGATGTTCGTCATCAACGCGCTGTGTCCATGGTGCATGGTGCTGATGTTCTCCACCACCATCCAGTTCATGGCGCTGTCACATGCCACGGTGGTGGTGCAGGGGCTGCCGCCGAAGGCCGAGGGGCTGCGCACCTACTACCGGCTCCATATCGACCTGATGATGGACGCGGTGTGGGTGCTCGCCGTCATCACACTGATCCTGGTGGTCGACGGACCGGCGCTGTTCGCCTAGCGCACCCGGATTATCCCCACGTCAACGGCGGCCCGTGCATGGGTGCACGGGCCGCCTCGTATCCGCCGACAGTACCCGGGGTCGGCCGCGGACACGGCCCGCTACTGCAGGCTGATTCGGCCCACGATGGTGGCGGGGCCGGTGAGCACGACCTCGGTATCGTCCACGTCGACGCGCACGATACCGCCGCGCACCGTGATATCCCAATGGTCGATCCGCGTCCGCCCGCGCAGTACCACGCCCGTGGCACACAGGCCGGTGCCGCAGGACAGCGTCTCCCCGCAGCCGCGTTCATGCACGCGCATCGTGGCCTTGCCGATGCCGTCCGGGTCGGACGCGTCGTCGATCCGGACGAACTCCACATTCTGATCGGTTTCGATCGTCGGCGTCACCACCGGTTTGACGGTCAAGTCCAGATCCTCCACGTCCGGCAGCGTCGCCACGGGTCGCCACAACGGCACCACCACATGCGGGTTGCCCATATCCACGAACGTTCCGCGCCCCTCGCCCGGCATGCCGGGGATCGTGACCGTATACGCATCGTCCGCGCCCCTGGACCAGGCGCCCATCCGCACCTGGAACACATCCCTGCCGTATGGCGCCACATCGCCCAGCGAGGTCAGCACCTTCACCCCGGCGCGCGTGCCCAGTCGGAACGGTTCGCCGTCGGGGCCATCGGCGATGCCTTGGCGCTGGGCGAACAGCGTGATCGCCCGCGTGCCGTTGCCGCACATCTCCGCCAGCGACCCGTCGGCGTTGCGGTAGTCCATGAACCATGCGGCGTCGCCGTCCGCGCATTCGGCGATCTGCTCCGCGTTCAGATCGGACACCATCGCGGGATGGGTCAGACGGATCAGGCCGTCGCCGCCGATGCCGAAATGCCGGTCGCACAGGAACCGCACCTCGTCGGCGGTCGGCTCGTACCGGCCGTCAGGGTCCAGATACACCACGAAATCGTTGCCGGTGGCGTGCGCCTTGAAAACGTCATGGGGAATGCTCATGGCTTCGAGCCTACCGCCACCCCGGGGCGGAAGGTATTCTGGAGAGGACACCGTGCGCGACCGCACGCGCACGGACGGTATACGGACGACACAGGAGGCGGCATGGCATCAACGGCACCGATCGGCGTGTTCGATTCCGGCTTGGGCGGCATCTCGGTGGCGCATGAGATCCGCCGCGCTATGCCGCATGAGCGGGTGCTGTACTTCGGCGATTCCGCCAACGCCCCCTACGGCACGAAGACGCCGGAACAGGTGCGCGAGCTCTCGTTCGCCATCGTGGAACACTTCGTGAAACAAGGCGTCAAGGCGGTGGTAATCGCCTGCAACACCGCCACCTCGGCCGCGGTCAACGAGCTGCGGGACACGTACGAGATCCCGATCATCGGCATGGAGCCAGCGCTCAAGGTGGCCTGCGACCGCGGACACGGGGAACGTCAGCGGGTGATTGTGGCCGCCACGCCGCTGACGCTGCGGGAACGCAAGTTCGCCGCGCTGATGGACCGGTTCAAGGCCGATCACACGATTCACCCGGAGCCGTGTCCTGATCTGGTGTCGATTGTGGAGAGCGGACGGCTGGACGATCACGATCTGGTGATGCGCACGTTGCACGGGTATTTCGACCACTACGACCTGGATTCGATCGACGCCGTGGTGCTCGGCTGCACGCACTTCGTGTTCTACCGCGGGTACTTCCGCGAGTTGCTGCCTGATTCGGCGGCCATCATCGACGGCAACGAGGGCACGGTGCGGCATCTGCATGTGGTGCTGGAATCATTGGGCAAACTGGCGCCCGAGGACGCCGTAGGCGGTGTGGAGCTGGCGAATTCCGACCCGTCACCGCGCGTCGCCGCCCTGGCACGGGACCTCCTGCAGCGTCCGTAGCGCCTTCCCGGGATCTCCCGCGGCACCCGTCAGACTCCCCCCTGCAGTCCGCAAGCCCCTTCCCGCACCAACACGCCCGGCTTCTGCGGACTCTGATACATCGTGACTCTGACACAAGGTGCAAAATGGCGGAATATCAAGGGTCTGAACTTGTATCACGGTCACAAAAGTGTCACAGTCCGCACAAGCCGGGTGTGTCGGGAAACTAGCCGCCAACGGCGGAAATGTCGAGGCTAGGCGCGTAAGCTCGCCAATCATAGCGCGAAAGGGGTTTGACGATGACGCAGACAGCACAGACGGCACAGGCAACACAAACGGTACAAGCAACGCAGACGGTACAGGCAACACAACCGACGGCGCATAAGACGGCCATCATCGACGTGGGCGGCGGCTACCGTGCGATCTTCGGCGCGGGCGTGCTCGACCGGTGTCTGGAGGACGGCATCACCTTCGACAGCTGCTACGGCGTTTCGGCCGGCAGCGCGAACCTGACCTCGTTCCTGGCCGGCCAGCATGGCCGCAACCACACGTTCTACACCCAGTACGCGTTCCGCAAGGAGTACGCGAGCACCGAGAACTTCCTCAAGGCGCACAACTTCGTGGACCTGGACTACGTGTACAGCACGCTGAGCAACCATGACGGCGAAAACCCGTTGGACTACGAGGCCTTCCTCGGCAATCCCGCCGAGTTCACCGTGGTGGCCTGCGATGCGCGCGACGGCTCCACCAAGTACTTCACCCGTTCCGATATGGGTTACGAATCGATCGACCCGATCAAGGCCTCCAGCTCGGTGCCGGTGGCCAACGAACCGTATGTGATCGACGGCGTGCCGTACTACGACGGCGGCATCGCCGACCCGGTGCCGGTGCAGAAGGCGGTGGACGACGGTTGCGACCGCATTGTGGTGGTGCTGACCCGGCTGAAGGACGAGCTGCGCGAGCAGAAGAAGGATGTCGCCCCCGCGCGCGTGCTCAAGCACCTGTATCCGGCGGCCGCCGAGCGCCTGCTCAACCGGTACAAGACCTACAACGACGAGGTGGCGCTGGCCAAGGAGTACGAGAAGCAGGGCATCGCGCTGATTCTGGCCCCCGACGACCTGTGCGGGCTGAGCACGCTGACCAAGACCTACGAGGGGTTGGAGCGCATGTACCGCAAGGGGTATGCGGCCGCCGCCCGGATCGGCGACTTCCTGAACAGCTGACCGCACGGCCGCCAGATTCGGCGGATCCCGCATGCCCGCGGACCCATTCCACACCGAGAACACTCAGCCGTACCCTCCGAAACGAGGCCGGGCAACTCCTGCAACGGGGGGTGTCCCGGCCTCGTTCAGTTTCCAGGCGTAGACTCGCTTCCAGCCGACGAAAGCGAGGACGCCATGGATCTGTATGTCAATGCCAGGTTTCTGCCGATGACCGGCGAGCACGATACCTTTGAGGCCATGCTGGTGGGCGATGACGGCACCATCGCCTTCACCGGATCATTGGAGCAGGCCCGCGACCGCGCCGCACAGCTGCGGCGCACCGCGTCCGGTTCCCCAGTTCGACAGATCGATTGCGAAGGCCATTGCGTCATGCCCGGCCTGATCGACCCCCATTCACACTTCAGTGGCGCCACGCAGTACTTCACCGCGGCGGACCTGAGCGACGCACGGAGTTTCGACGACGTGACCCGGCTGCTCACCAATTTCGCGCGGCGCCGCGGCTGGCTCACGGCCACCGATGAGGCGGCACCAGCGCACGCCGACGACGGCGTGATCCTGATCGGTGTGGGATTGGACGACACCCATCTGGACGAGCACCGGATGCCGGACCGCGTGGTACTCGACCGGGTGAGCGCCACCCTGCCGGTGGTCGTCAACCATGTCTCCGGTCACAATCTGGCCTGCAACACCCGCATGCTGCAACTCGCCGGCGTCACCGCCGACACTCCCGATCCGACCGGCGGCCGTTATCTGCGGGAGGCGGACGGCGCTCCCGACGGCCGTTGCGTGGAGCCACCGGCTATGTCGCCGGTGTTCACCTATATCCAGTCGCATCAGCGGTTGGATATGCATGCGCTGGTCGGCGACATGCAGGACCTCTACGCTTCGCACGGCATCACCACCGTGCAGGATGGCGCCACCACCGCGCATGACGTCGCCGCGTTCGCCGGCATCGCCGATCACGACGGCTTCCGCGTGGATCTGGTCTCCTATCCGATGTTCGGCGAGGATGTGGATGGCGTGTTCCGTGAATTCGCACGGTACGATTCCGCCACCTACCATGGCGGTTTCCGGTTTGGCGGGCGCAAGCTGTTCATGGATGGCTCCCCGCAGGCACGCACCGCATGGCTGACCGAACCGTATACGCCCGGCGCGGAAGGCGCGGGCTACCGCGGCCACGCTACCGTGGATCTCGATGCCGCCTACCGGTTCGCGTTGGCGGCGTTCGACGAGGGCCATCAGCTGCTGTGCCACTGCAACGGCGATGCCGCGTCGGACGCGTATCTGGATCTGGTGGAGCGGGCGATGCACGAATCGACGAATCCACGCAAGCGGGAGTTGAAACCGGTGATGGTCCACTGCCAGTTCGCGCGACGCGACCAATACGAGCGCATGCGCACGCTGGGGGTGATTCCGTCGATTTTTGTGGCGCATACCTGGTATTGGGGAGACGCGCACATCGCCAATATGGGAATGGGGCGTGCCTCGGAAATCAGCCGGGTGCACGATGCGCTTGAACTGGGTCTGCCGTTCACCTTCCACACCGATTCCCCGGTGATCGAACCGAACCTGTTCGAATCGGTATGGTGCGCAGCCACGCGCGTGACCAAGGCCGGCGTACAGCTCGACCCGGCTCAACGCGTGGGCATCTACGACGGTTTGCAGGCCGTGACCGTGAACGCGGCCGCCCAATACGGCGAGCTCAACCGCAAGGGCACGTTGGAGGTCGGCAAACTGGCCGATCTGGCGATTGTGGCGCGCAATCCGCTGGATTGCGATGTCTCCCCGGATTCCGCGGACTCCCCCACCGCCCTACGCAACCTGCAGGTTCTGGCCACCATCAAGGCCGGACGCCTGATCTGGCAGCATAGCTAAAGGAATGCGTATCAACCACCCATACGATAGTCGGCCGCATACGCGAAAGGTTCCCCACCTTCGGGTTCCGCCCAATCGCAGGGTTGGAACGCGGCGGAGGGGAACCTTCGCACTAGTCGTTCGGGAGTGTGCCGTCACAGCACGCAACTCCCCGATCGCACATTACCTATCGGCTTCGCGCATTACTTACCGACTTCGCCGGCGGTGAGCATGGCCTTGGTGACCTGATCGTAGAGATCCTGATAGCCGCCGGGGGTCGAGGCCGGCAGCACCACGGTCTTGGTGTTGTTCGATTCGGACAGAGAGCGCATGACGTCCAGATACTGGTTGAACAGCACGACGTTGTTCACGTTGTTGATGTCCATGCCCACGGCCTGGAGGCTCTTGATCTGGTCGACGATACCGTTGGCGATCTCGCGGCGGTAGTTCGCCTGGCCTTCACCCTGCAGGCGGGTCTTCTCGGCCTCGGCAGCGGCCTGGGTCTCGATCTGGATGCGCTGGGCTTCGGCGCGCTGACGGGTGGCTTCCTTCTCACGCTGGGCGGCGTTGATGGAGTCCATCGCGCTCTTGACCTGCGGGCTCGGGTCGATCGCGGTGATCAGCGTCTTGACCACGGTGAAACCGAAGCGCGCCATCTCGGCGCCAACGGTCTTCTGCACATCGGAGGCCACATCGTCCTTGCGGGCGAACGCGTCATCCAGGCTCAGGGCCGGGATCGCGGAACGCAGCGCGTCCTCCATATAGGAGCGCAGCTGGCCCGCCGGATCGCGCAGCTCGTAGTAGGCGGTGGCCACGTCCTGCGGGTTCACACGGAACTGCGTGGAAGCCACCACGGTCACGAACACGTTGTCGAGCGTCTTGGTTTCCAGCTGCACGTTGATCTGCGAGACGCGCATGTTCGTCTTCATCGCGATGCGGTCCACGAACGGGATTTTCAGGTGGATGCCCGCGAACTGCACCTTGTTGAACTTACCGAATCGCTCGATGATGTACGCCTGCTGCTGCGGCACGATGAACAACGCTGCGCCAAGCACGGCGGCAACGATGACCAGCACGACGATCAGCGTTATCCATGCCCCCACTGCGACGTCGAACATGATGACTCCTTCCATCATCGACACGGCACCACTTGCCGCGTCCTGTGGCATCATCTTACCAATCGCGGCCTTCCCGCACATCACACGCCACCGACGCCCAGATGAACTTCCTGTGTCGGTTCGCAGACGATCCGGACATGCACAGGACGATGGGTCTACTACAGTAATGCCCATGAGAATCCGACATGCAACTTTGGATGACGCCGCGGCGATCGCATCGGTGGAGGCCGCCTGTTTCCCGGCAGCCGAGGCGGCCAGCGAGCACGAGGTGCGCGCGCGGCTGGCCGTGTATCCGAACCACTTCTGGCTGATGGCGGACGACAAGGCTGCGGCAGACGCCGACAACGCCATGGTGGACGCTGCCGACTCTACACTCCACGATGGCCGACTCGTCGCGTTCGTCAACGGGTTCGTGACCGATGAGGCGGATCTGACCGACGAGATGTACGAGGACGCCTCGATGCATGACGAGCACGGTGCCTGGCAGATGATCTTCGGCGTGGACACCGCGCCCGAATACCGCCACCATGGGTATGCGAGCATGCTGCTGCGCGCGGCGATCGAGGACGCCCGCACCGCAGGACGTGCGGGGCTGGTGCTGACCTGCAAGGACCGGCTCATCGGGTTCTATGAGCGGCTGGGATTCGTGAACGAGGGCGTGTCCGGTTCCACGCACGGCGACGTGACCTGGTACCAGATGCGGCTGCGATTCTAAGGTCAGTGGCGCACGCCGTCGAACCATTGCATGATCTGCGCTTCGCTCACCGGCCGCAGGTCCCATGAATCCAAGCCGACGTGCAACGAATCCGCCGCCCGCCCCGGTTTGGTGTGCTGATGCGTATGCCCGAACAGCAGACGGTGGCCGTCCCGCGGCAACGCGTCGGGCGCGTACCCGGGGTCGTAGGCGTTGTCGGACACGTCGCCGGTCGGATCGCGGAAGCCGTCCATATCCTCCCGGTACGGGAAGTGGCTGAGATGGTATTCGACACCACCGATGGTGACGGTCGCCGAATCCTGGATGGTGGCGAAGGCGTGATGCCATTCGCCGTCCAATTCCCGGTGATGGAAGTTCACGTCATGGTTGCCGACGACCAGATGCAGCCGGCGCGCGTGGATGGCGTGCAGGCAGTGGCGGATATGCTCCATCGACGTGCGGTAGCCGACATCGCCCATGATCCACAGCTCGTCCGCCGGGGTTAGCGTGGCGTTGATCGAGGCGATGACGGCGGTGTCGTGTGCATCGGTGTCGGCGATATCCGCCATCCGCAGATGCCGCTTGTTGGCGGCCCGCTTGACGTACTGCGCCGCCGCGGCAATCCCCTGCTCCGCAACGGCATGGTCGAATCCGGCCTTGATGTCGGCATCGGCGATGAACCCGCGCAACGCCGACACCAACGGATGTCCGAAGTGCGTATCGGTCGTGAAATACATCGCCATCGTCGGCTCCTCTCTTCCTACAGCAGAAGCCTACCCGATTCTTCACGCCGCCGCACCGCCGTCAGCCGGCGGTCGCTGGCACACGCCACGCGCCGCCGGTCGCACGATCGACCAGCAGCATCGACCCGTCACCGATCGGCACGCCGTTGCGCATCAACGAATGCGTATCGCAGAACCACAGGTCGACGGGATTTCCGACACATGCACCGGCCGCGCTCCGATGGAACAGGACGGTCGGCACCGGCGTATGGCCGACGATCTGCCGGAATCCCGGCAGCGGATCGGCCGCCAGCTCCGTCTGGTCGGCCCAGCAGGGCGAGGGCGCGGCGGTATCCCAGCCGCCACGCGCCCGACCCACCATCACCCCGAACGGGCGGATGCCGCCGCCGATATGGCCGGCGGCGAACGCATCGACCTGGTCGGCGATCGATTCGGCGGACGGCGACTCCGGGCGCGGCTCATCCGCGGCGGACAGACGCTCCCACATCCACTCGTACCAACCGTGGGTCAGACCGGCATGCGAGGCGAGCGTGCCGCGGCCGGCCGCGTCGGTGAACCCGAACATGAGCCGGGGTTTCATCATGCACAGCAAATAATGCACATCCGGGTAGGCTGCGGGGTTGAATCCAGGGCATGTGCCGGCGAAGGCGCGGAAATTCGGCGTTCCCGAATCCACGTAGTAGGTCAGGTCGTGGTTGCCGAGCAGCACCACCACGCTGCGGGATCCGCGCTGACGCTCCACCCATGTGGCCAGGTGTTCGAACGCGGCCACCTCGCCCGCGGACGAGATGCCCCACTCGTTGAGCAGATCGCCCAGCAGCACGATGGTGCCGGCGTCCACGCGGTCGGCCGCGCGCTCGATCATCGGACACAGGCGTTTGCCCTTGTCATGGATGTCGCCGCAGAACAGGATACGGTCAGCGCGAGTGCCCTGCCGGCCCAGGTCTTCGCGCCAAAGATCGGCGGGGCGGGGCGGCTCGGGGGTGATGTACGAATCGTTCGACATGACTCCACGGTACACCGTGCGGATGGGAACTGCGATGGCGCATGCCACCCCCAAAAAAAAGAAGACGGCTACGACGCCCGGTTTTATGCCGTTGGATCCACCGGCTCCAACGCCTTATGCTCCCCGTGGACGAGAACCCCATCGGACAGCAACTGTTTGACCGCGGCGCGAATCTGAGCGCTCGTGGCATGCGGCGCGGAACCATAGCCATCGACCCGGTCCAATCCGCAACCGGTAACGTTCAGGCTCCGCGACCCTTGGATCGCGTTGACGATTTTCGCGACGCCATACCCATGCCCCTGTTCGGCATAGATATTGCGCACATACGCCGCAATCCGCGTCTTCAACTGCGGATCGACGACCATCGACTCGACGACCACCGTGCGGGATGGCGCACGACCGCCGTGCCCATCGGTACGCGACCTGACATCCGCTGCGGCTTGTCGCCTTGTGCAATACCCGCAGGCACCGCACGATGCCGATTCCGGACGGTCGCCGAAATATCGCAGAATCTGTCCGCGCAGACATGCGGAGGCATCGCAATACCGTTCCATCGCGCGGCTTCGGGCCAATGCCGCCTCCTTGGCCCGCTTGCGGTCGTTCTCATCCGCGAGCGCGGTGCCGACGGAGTCCTTGATACGCCGCCGGTGCAGTTCGAAATCGAATTCGCTCCACAGCAGCGTACAGGTGGCCGGCTGCCCGTCCCTTCCGGCACGTCCGGCCTCCTGGTAGTACTCCTCCATGCTGGATGGAACGCTGTCGTTGATCACCCAGCGCACATCGGGCTTGTCGACGCCCATGCCGAACGCGGTGGTGGCTGTGATGACATCGATGTCGTCGTTCAGGAACCCGTCCTGCACCCGTGTCTTGCGCGTCTCATCCATTCGGGCGTGGAAGTATTCGGCGTTGACTCCGGCATCCTTCAACGCTTCAGCCAGTTCCTCGGTCCGGTCTCGCGACATGCAGTAGACGATGCCGCCCTCCCCCGGATGCCGACGGGCATAGTCTATGACGTATTCGGTGCGTTCCGTCTTGCCGTTCACCCGGCGCCTGTCGAAGAACAGGTTCGGTCGGTCGAAGCCGGCAGCAGCAGATAGCGGGTCCCGCAATCGCAGGTTGCGTATGATACCGGTCCGAGTCTCCGGCGTGGCGGTGGCGGTGAATGCGGCGACGACCGGACGTTCCGGCAACTGGTCGATGAAATCCGCAATGCCCAGATAGTCGGGGCGAAAATCCTGTCCCCATTGGAATACGCAGTGCGCCTCATCGACGGCGATCAGACGGATGCGGATGGATTGGCAGTACCGCACGAATCCGGGCGCGGTCAACCGTTCGGGCGAGACATACAGCAGACGGACCGTCCCGTTGCGAACCCCTTGCTGGATGCGGGCGTAATCCTCCCGCCCGGTGGCGGAGTCGATCAGCGCGGCGGGAATGCCGCGGGCGTTCAGATGGTTGACCTGGTCGTGCATGAGCGCCCGCAGCGGGGTGATGACCAGAACCAGGGCGGGGCGACCGCCTTTGCCGGCCGCGCAGGCAGGAATCTGGTAACAGACGGATTTGCCGGCGCCCGTCGGCATGACGGCCAGCACATCGCGACGATTGAGGATGGCGGTGATGACCTCCAACTGTCGACCGCGGAAGGAATCGTATCCGTAGAAGCGCTGGAGCGTACGCAGCGCCCACGGGGTGTAATCGGGGGCGGCCTGCGGCGAGACATCTGGCATGATGTCCACGGTACACCGATTGCGCCGGAACGGGAATGGGTGAAGTCACCGTGTAGGTCGCCAGCCTGTGCGGATGCGAATCGCATGATGCCATGGTTCTTGGGTTTGTGCGGGCTCGCAGTCCCGTACGGCAGTACGCGTTCCGCGCCGACGGTGGATAATGGCGGTATGACTGCAACATATATGATTCGACCGATTACGCCTGCCGATGACGCGGCGATGGCTGCGCTGATCCGCCGGAGTCTGGAGGATGCGGGGCTGGATCGGCCCGGTACCGCGTACTGCGACCCGCAGCTGGATCGGTTGGCGGAGTATTACGCAGGATTGGAACGACCGGGGGCGTATTGGGTTGCGGTCGAATGGTTTGGCGATGGGGATGGCCGCGATTCTGGAGATGATGACGCTGATGGCGACGGCTGCGATTCCGTGGCGGATAGTTGCGGTGTCTCTGGCCACGACACGAACGTTTGTGGCACGCACGATCTCGGCGCGGACGGCGTTGTCGTCGGCGGGGTCGGTGTCGCTGCATGGCCGGGGTCGGAAGATACGTGCGAGCTGCAGAAACTGTATGTTGCGTCGGATCGGCGCGGACTCGGATTGGGACGACGATTGCTGGAAAGGGCGCTGGCGTTTGCGGGCGAGCATTACCGGCGATGCTATCTGGAGACGCATAGCTCGCTGGAGGCGGCCTGCGGATTGTACCGGGCGATGGGATTCGAGTTTCTGGACGCCCCGCTGCCTGGCGGAGAGCATTCAGCAATGGACATGTGGGCGGTGAAGAAGGTGGGTGAGAGAGATAACGAAATCTATGACGCTTCGGACAAGTAATACCGGTTCAGAGCCGCTGCCGATGCGCCCAATCGTCATGATTGTAGTAATCGGCCGCCTCGAGAATCGCTTCCTTGTCTTCATCGGTATTACCCCACCATCGGCTAGTCGACGGTGAATTGCCAATGGCTAAGCCTCCACGGTCGAGCCTGGTCATCATTTCCAGAGCACGCCGGTCGTACACCTTTTTCGACCGGAAATTCGTGAGCCTGTTACGCGGCATATACATTTGGATGAGTCGCCATTGGTTCCTCGGCTTGCCGATCACAATGACCGTACCGCCATTGTCTTTGGTGGAACAATGCCATTCATGTGCCACATACACTTTGGCTCCAGGCCGGAACTGCTTGGTTCCGCGCTCAACATGCTTATCGTCACCGACCTCATGCTCATCTACGACATTGGCCGTCAGGCACCACACCCATTCCGGCAGATGTGGGGCACCTTCAACGACCCGGGCCAGCGACCGCCAATAGTCCTCGTAAGACTGGTGCAATGCCTTCGGACAGACTTGACCGTCTTCCAAGCCGGAATACAACCATGTCCCATCCTCCAACTCCACAATATCCAACGTAAAGTACGCCGAATTAGAGCGATATTTGGCGATTAACTCTTCCGGCGGCCGCGGACAAGACTCGGGCTGTCCGGAATTTGGCTGCACGTCCACCACTTGGCCGTCGAAATATCGCATACGCCATTCGTTCGTTGCATCCGCGTACCGCTTGAGATTTACCCACTCCTGCGCAACCAGGTTGTCCGCGTATCCCCCAAATCGCGCATGGTCGCGCTGCGCAACGATATCGCGATACCACTGGCCATCAATCGGCGTGCTGACACGCCCTAGGAATCGTGGCGACTGCGCGTCAAGATCTTTCAGGGCAAACCCCTCGGGAAATTTCCGATTGATCGCATACTGCGAAGCTCCTCCTATCGTCGTTTCCGTAATGGCGAGATACGGCTCATTCACGACGTGGCCATACGGGGCATTCCAATGATAGTGATTGAACTTATACGCGTAATGGTCACTAACCATACGCCAGTGCCGACCTTCGATCAACTGGTACAACTCCAGATATTGCTCAGCCTGCAGCCGTGGACCGCGATACATTATGGGAGCATGTTGATCTCGTCTGGTGCCGTACAAGACGAGCTCACAACCGTTGATGGCACGATTGAGATCGAACAACAGCGGTTCGAATACCGGAAATAAGCCGGCGGCCTTGAAGTCGTCAGTGAATTCGGTGATAGGCGCCGCCCCGGCTTCATCGACGGGAAACAGCACGGTTAAAGTGTCCATAATTAGAAGGATAGCGACTTCGCAGCGACAGTAGTTGCGCTACTATGTAAATCTCAACTCTACGCGCATCCAGTCTTATTCGTTCGAGCAAATGGAATTTTCCGACCTGCCAGTGATTCTCAACATGGTTTACAGCCCCCTAATGAACATATCAACGGCAAGCTGATAAAGCTGTCCGCCGAGCACAAACTTGGACCAAAACGTGAGATATTCACTGAAATGACGGCACAGCTTATGAACGAATACGCGTAACAGATAATGGATAATGCATTCCATCAAACCACGAAACTGGTCGGCATAATGGTCAGGAGGCGACGCAATGACGAAGAATCCCTGCACCGCGGAAGAACTGGAAGCACTGAGCAACGACAAACTCGCCGAAGCCTACAATGAAACATTCGGCGAATGTTACCCGTTTGATCCGAAATATTATCCGGTGAGCTTCCTCTATGGAGGCATCGAAGCCGATCCGGACTTCCGCAAGAAAGCCATCAAAGCATTGTCATCCGGAGTCCCGCTGCCTCCAGTCGAACTGGCGCCCGATCCCGACGATCCAGACTTCCTTTACTGACTAACTTTCAGATAAACATCGTTCGGCTGTCTGCCGGGCACAGCACGCAATCATCACGGCGTTAGGAACACGGTCCGGCGCTACGCGGCTATTCCCCAAGAAACGTCCGCGTCCCGCGTTGTGCTGGGAATCAGCATTCATCTCTCTTGATAGACTGAGCTACCAAACCATTGCGCCGGGGCAGGTTAGAATAACGTCATATCCAATTACTCAAAGGACGTGAAATGCTGACTTGGGATCAGTTCATGAATCCGGTTCTCGTATTTTTGTCAGACGGCAGCATACATTCCCGCCGAGAGATTTATGACGCAGTCGCTGCTGCCACGCATCTCTCTGACGAAGACAAGTCAGAAATAACCGCTACCGGACAGCTGCGTTATATCGGGCGCATCGCGTGGGCGATTACATATCTAAAGCAAGCAGAAGCCATCTCGAATCCCAAACGTAGCCACTATGTAATAACACAAATTGGGAAAACACTTTTAGAGCATTGTCCGGATGACATCACCCAACAGGATCTCAAAGGATTGGCGGGATTCGATGCGTTCATATCACGTTCCCGCAAAACGAAAGCATCTGACATGTTGCTGCCGTCTGACCCAAAACGCCAAGAGACCGCTGTTTCAGAATCCACGCTGGACCCGATGGAGCAAATTGAACATGCTCTAGCGCAAATGGAATCCGCAGTCGTAGCAGAATTACTTGAACGCTTAAGGGCGCAAGACCCCGAATTCTTCGAAAATGCTGTTTTGAAATTACTCATTGCTATGGGCTATGGAGATACTTCACGAGCTCGGCATACCGGTAAGCCCAATGACGGGGGCATTGACGGAATCATTGATCAAGATCCCTTAGGACTAAAACGTGTATATCTACAAGCTAAGCGCTATGCAGCCACCAACACCGTTGGCGCGCAAGAAGTACGAGCTTTCGTTGGAGCCATTAATGGGCAACAGGCCGATAGCGGCGTCTTTATTACCACAAGCACATATTCGTCGGAGGCACGTAAATTTGCAGAGCACACTACCCCGCATATCGTTCTTGTCGATGGCGAACAGCTTACATCTTTGATGATTAAATACGGTGTAGGCGTACAGACTAAACAACAAATTCGAATTGTTGAGATAGATGAAGACTTCTTTGAGTAACCAACGCTAACCTTCAGCGCCAACATCTATCGGGCTGCGGACGCGTTCTTGGGATAGTCATGCACCCCCTTATCCGCGAGTGGATACATTCCACGCAATCCTAGAACAACGTCATCGCTTCCACCGGCTCCATTAGCTCCGGCCCTTCCCCCTGCAACGGGGCGACCTGCCATGAGTCGAGCGTTTCGGACAGGCGTGCGCCCTGGGCGGCCGCCTCCTCCAACAGTCCCGCCGGATCGGCAGTGGGCTGCATCCACCGCATTGCGGTCGCATGATCCAGTAGAACCGGCATCCGATCATGCACGCTGGCCGCCGCGCCCACCACGTCGCGCGTCAGAATCGCGCATGATAAGCGTCGTGCTCTGTCCGCGGGGCGGATGGAGAACAGACCGGCCGCCCATAGAACGCCCCCGTCGCGGGCGGTGAAACAGTATGGGCGCTTATGCTTGTCCCACTCGTAGTAGGCGGTCATGGGCACGATAAGACGATGATTCCGGACTGAATCACGGAACGCGGGGCGCTCCAACGCGGTTTCGATGCGAGCGTTGAACGTCGGGAATGGCGGAACCTCATCCCGCATCCACTCCGGAATCAGCGACCAATACGCCGCCATCAGCCACAGGGAACCGTGTTTATCCGGGGCGAGCACACGAATGGGAGCGTTCGGCGCGACATTCCATGACACGGACGGCAAAGAGGACGATACGCGCGCATCCCAGTCGTGAGCCAGCTTGTCCGCGTCATAGGCGGCGACGAAACGACCGCACACGGGAATGCCCTACTTGAACAGGTCGAACAGGCTGAACGTGGTACGCTTATACGCTTTGTTGTAGAGCTTCCGTTTCGGATGCAGCCAACCCACGCCCTTCTGCCCATAGCCGGGTATCAGCGCCTTCTTCACCGCACGCGTCGCCCTGCCTTTAGTGCGGGCCGACAACGACTTCTTCAGGCTTGGTTTACGCATGCCGAACTTCATGATTGCCTCCTCGCGTCTTATCCGCCACATAACCATCGTATGCCTTCCGTATCGGTGGGTGGCGGCTCGTGTTTGTTCCAGGACGCATAATGCGGGTGACAACGCCTCAAGAAAGGACAGGACGAACGAAAAGGAAAATCATGGCCGTGCTCGGCATCATGGCCCTCGTCGTCGGCGTCGCGGCATGCTCCGGCCAGAACACCCGGCCGTCATCGAATGCCGAAGACACGGGATCAAGCCAGCGGGAGATTGCGCCGGAGCCGCAGCCGACGGATCTGACCGGCACATGGAAGTCGATCAATTCGGACAGCGAGGACTCATGGATGGAGGCGACCATCACCTCCGACACCATCCAGATCGACTGGGTCACCGCCGACACGCGCAGCCTGTACTGGATCGGCACGTTCGAAGCACCCAGCGAACCCGGCGACTGGTCGTGGACCAACCAGGCGGACAGGGAGAAGATGGACACCACCCTCATGGCCTCGCAGGACGATACCAAGGACTTCACCTACACCGAGACCGACGGGCCGAGCTTCGACGCGAGCGCGATAGGCGTCACCAAAACGGTCAAAATGACCAAGCGGTGGCACGATCCCGAATGGCCCTGATGCCCGTCAACGGCGTCGGGGCCGTTCGTATTCCGGCAAATGGTGCGATATTTACGGCAGGATGCTCGATATGCGCGTGACGGTCGTCGGTCAGTCGCTCCGCATTATTCGCAGCGACAAAACATTCGCATGCGGATTCGAGTGATTACAATCCGATGTATGAACGAACCCAGCCAGGAGATCATGCGTGGCACGCATCTTTTGCAGCTTGCCGATTTGACGCGGAATGACATTGAATATGCGCTGAATCTGTATGAGAGCGAGACATTCCATGCGCCGACGATGATGCACCCGGTTGAGACGTTGTTATCCCAGGGATTCGAGCAGACGTGCAAGACCGTGCTTGAACTGGCGTCCTTTTCGTCCACCGGCGAATGGTTAAACGGAAAAGAGCTGAAAACCAAGTACGGGCATGATCTGGAACAATGCGCGTCCAGCGTCCTCACATACATGAAAGAGAATCTGAACAAGGCGACCAACTGCGAACACGTCATCGCCTTTATGCTGCGGCAGGTACGGAATGACGAACCATTGCACGGAATCATACGGCTGCTGTCGAGATTCGGCCGGTTCGCACGCTACCACTCCCTTGACGTCGTCGCAGACGGGCGGTCGAATGATGACGATCCGACCGCCGAATGGCTGCAGGTCGAAACCGGCATCACGCTTAACGATGAGACTGTGAAGCCGCTCTGGCAGGAATGGAACAGCCACATGCCAGACCCGGATAGCGGGGAGTACCAGATACGAACCCAGATGGCCGTCAGACAATCCATCGCCAACCGGCTGATCCGGCTTCACGACCTGCTCATCTTCGCCGGCATCCAAGGCATATACGGGCAGCGGGGGCGCAGCTGGGCAAGGGAAGCCACCGTACGGAAAGACGAATGGTCGGAACGATTGGACGGATATTGCGCGGCGGCATGTCGCAGTGGCGATGCGGATGACTGAATAGGACAGTCCCAATTATCGAATTCGTCCGCGTCATCTCCATCCGCAATGGGCGATGGTTTGTGAGACGTATCCGATATAATGACGCTTCGCGGGATTAATCCGGGACGCATACGTCCAATAGCGGAGACGCTCCGCATGAAGAGACGGCGTAGACCAAGCGGAGGATGATTCATGGAGCCTGACATCAAGGGGGACGGGCTCGTCTCTAGGTTCATCGCCCGCCATTCAGCCGAAATACTTGACATGCTGTTGAAGGACCGGACGACCGGACGGAACATCATCTGGGCCGACGACGAGTACGCGTATCTCGGCGACGGGTACACGGGATCCGATGAAATCACCGTCGAACGCATCACCGGCGCGAACGCGGGGCTGATTCGCACGCGCATTGAAAAGGAGCGGGGACATCAGGCGGCGCGTACGCGCGCACGCGCCGAGGTGTTCACCCCCTCATGGCTGTGCAACCGGATGAACAATTATATGGACGCCGACTGGTTCGGGCATACCAACGTATTCAACACGGAGAGCGGGCAAGGCTGGGAGACGAGCCTGGAACCGGTGGCGTTCCCGAAGACGCGCGGCAAAGGATGGCACGCATACGTGTCAAGCACACGACTAGAAATCACCTGCGGGGAGGCCCCGTTCCTCTGCTCCCGATACGACGCGGCCAGCGGCGAGACGATTCCCGTATCCGACCGAATCGGCATCCTCGACCGGAAACTGCGTGTCGTCAGCGAAAAATGCCGTACCCGCACCACATGGGCGACTTGGGCGTTCAACGCGCTCAAAGCAACCTACGGGTACGAGTATCAGGGCGACAACCTGCTCATCGCCCGCATCAACATGTTCGAAACCCTGTGCGAACACCTGAACGCTCGATGGAATGATGATGCGACCGAGGTGGAGAAGGCTGAAATCGCCCGCATCGTGTCATGGAACATCTGGCAGATGGACGGTCTCACCGACGCCGTGCCGACCAAGGCGGAGCATGCGGAATACCGATCCACGCTCAACTCGTCCACGATGGAGGAGTGTGTGCAGGGACTTCTTTTCGGCGAACCGAATACGGATGAGAACGCAACGACAAAGGTGCCGCTGTGTATCATTTATGACTGGGAGAACAACGAACCGTACGAATACGCGACGTTGAAAGGCAAGGTGGCGAGGTCATGAAGAAATTCTACGCAGTCGTAGGGAACCCTCCGTTTCAGGAGGATCCAGTGGGGGATAATGAGAGCTATGCGCCGCAAATTTATAACCTCTTTCTCGACGAGACGTACAAGGTCGGAGATAGAGTTGAAATGGTGCATCCATCACGGTTTCTATTCAATGCAGGCAGCACTCCAAAAGCGTGGAACCGCAAAATGCTGTCGGATCCTCATCTGAAAGTGCTGTCATACGAATCCGATAGTGGCAAGGTCTTCCCCTCAATCCAGCTACCCGGAGGAATCGCGGTGACCTACCGCGATGAAACAAAAAACTTCGGTCCTATCGGGGTCTACACCCCTTTTGCAGAACTAAACTCCATCATCGGCAAAGTGACCAGCGGGGTCGATTTCAAAAGCATGTCGACTATTGCCATCACTAGAACCGCATACAGGCTTACGGATAAACTTCACTTCGAGCATCCGGAAGCGAAAGGGATGCTGAGTGCCGGACATGCTTACGACGTGAGCACCAATATTTTTGAACGTCTTCCTCAAATCTTTTTAGACGCAAAACCAGATGACGGCAACGACTATATTCGTATGTACGGCCGATTCGGCGGCAATCGTGTCCACAAGTACGTCAGACGTGACTATATCAATAGCGTGGCAAACCTCGATCGATTTAAAATCGTGTACGCAGAAGCTGATGGCGCAGCTGGTACCCTAGGTAAGCCTGTTCCTGCCAGAATCCTGGGAACGCCGATTATCGAGACTCCGGGTGTCGGCACGACTGAATCGTTCATGACGGTTGGCTCATTCGACACGAATGAGGAAGCGAACAATGCGCTTAAATATGTAAAGACGCGCTTCTTTAGAACACTTGTAGGTGTTTTAAAAACTACTCAGCACATCACTCCGGATAAATTTACGTATGCCCCCCTTCAGGTTTTCACTGCCTCTTCGGATATTGACTGGTCTAAGTCTGTCGCGGATATCGACCGTCAGCTGTATCGCAAATACGGTTTGGACGATGCCGAGATTGAGTTCATCAAATCGCACGTGAAGGGGATGGACTGATCATGGGCATGCGTGACATCACCGGTATCATCAGCACCTCCCGTCCGGCCGTGCCGCAGATTTACGCGTACACGACGCCTGAGGTGCCGAAACATGATGGCTGGACGAAGATCGGGTACACGGAGCAGGCGGTCGAGGATCGTATCAAACAGCAGTCGCACACCATCGACGTGTACTGCAAGTTGGAATGGCATGGGAACGCCGTCTGGGAGGACGGGTCGGGCACGTTCCGTGACACCGACTTCCACGGCTATCTGCGCCGACTCGACTATCGGGATAAGCCGAACACGGAATGGTTCGAGATCGAACCGTCCGACGCGAAGCATCATTTCTACGATTTCCGGGAGAATCACGGAATATTGGATTCGCCGGAGCCAATCGCATACCGGCTTCGTAACGAGCAGGATGAGGCCGTTGCCCGTGCGCTTGATTATTCGCGTCTGCATGAGCGGGGCGAGTTCCTGTGGAACGCGAAACCCAGGTTCGGCAAGACGCTCGCCACATACGACCTGTGCCGGCGCATAGGTGCCACGAAGGTGCTGATCGTCACGAACCGTCCCGCCATTGCCAACTCCTGGTACGACGACTACGTGAAATTCGTCGGCACGCAGGGCGGCTACTGGTTCGTCAGCGGCGTATCCACGCTCACCGGGCGACCGTACTGTCTGACCCGCGACCAGTACAAGGAGAAGCTCCAACGTGAGGAAGGGCCGATCGGCATTATCGAGTTCGTCAGCCTCCAGGATCTGAAGGGGGCCACCAGGTTCGGCGGCATGTACGACAAGCTGAAGGAAGTCGCCGACCTGGAATGGGACATCCTCGTCGTCGACGAGGCGCACGAAGGCGTCGACACGTTCAAGACCGACGTGGCGTTCAACCAGATCAAACGCAAATTCACGCTCCACCTGTCGGGCACACCGTTCAAGGCGATTGCCAACGAGAAGTTCCCCCAGGATGCGATCTACAACTGGACGTATGCGGACGAGCAGAAGGCGAAACATGACTGGCATGATCCCGAACTGCCAAACCCGTACAGCGACCTGCCGCAATTGAACATGCTCACCTACCAGATGTCCGACATCATCGAGGACGAAGTGAGGCGGGGCGCAATCGTGGACGGCGAGCAGGTCGACTACGCGTTCGACTTGAACGAGTTCTTCTCCGTGAAATCGGATGGAACGTTCATCCACGATCATGACGTCGACCGTTTCCTCGACGCGTTGACCACACAGACGAAGTTCCCGTTCTCCACGCCTGAACTGCGTGACGAACTACGCCACACGTTCTGGCTGCTCGACCGCGTCGACGCCGCGAAATCGCTCGCCAGGAAGCTCAAACGGCATCCCGTGTTCAAGGACTACGAAATCGTGGTGGCCGCCGGCGACGGGAAAACGGACGACGACGAGAAAGAGAACCAGAAGGCGCTCGACCGGGTCCGCAAAGCCATCAAGACCAGCGAACGAACCATCACTCTCTCGGTCGGACAGCTGACCACGGGCGTGACCGTCCCCGAATGGACGGCCGTGCTCATGCTGTCCAACATGAAAAGCCCGGCCCAGTACATGCAGGCCGCGTTCCGCGCGCAGAACCCCTGCCTGTTCAACGACAACGGCACGTTCCGGCGCAAGGAGAACGCGTACGTGTTCGACTTCGATCCGGCGCGCACACTCACCATCTTCGAGGAGTTCGCCAACGACCTGTATGCGGATACCGCCACGGGCGGTGGTGATACCGACACACGCAGGCAGCGGGTGCGTACGCTCCTGAACTTCTTCCCCGTCCTGGGCGAGGACGAGAACGGCGAGATGATCGAGCTTGACGCGGAACGCGTCCTGTCCATACCCCGCAGGATCCGCAGCCGCGAAGTTGTGCGCAGCGGGTTCCGCTGCGACTTCCTATTCCAGAACATCTCGAACGTGTTCCGCGCGCCCATGGAGGTGCTGGACATCATCAACCGGTTCGAACCGGTCAGGGAGAGGAAACCGGTGGATGTCGATTCGGGTACGGCCGACGAACTGTCCCTCAATGCGGACGGCGAAGTCGACATTCCCGAGGAGCAGGTCATAGGCACGGCCGACAGCCTGTTTGGCGACAAGATCTACGATATTGCCTCTGACCTGGACGAAGTGCTCGACTCCATCCAGTTGGACACCGGCACCCAGAGCGAGGAGGACCGGCATCTGGAACAGCTCAGGAAACAGTTCGTCGACGAGGTGGCGAACCCGCTCATGAACGCCGCTGCCGACCATTACGGGGACGATCTGCCGTCCCGCCGGCAGGACAGGATCAAGCGCCGTATCAAATCCGACGTGGACATCCGCGTCAACCGGGAGATCGGCGATTTCAAGATTCAACGGAACACCATCGAACGGGAACGCGCCCGTGACTTGGAGACCGCGCACACCGAGGAGGAGGCGCAGGTCATTAACAGCTGGCACGACGGGCGTCTTTCCGAAGCGCGCGACAATCTGGTCGGCAACCTGAAGGCCGCACGCGAGGACATGGTCCAAGAGGCGGGACATACCATCGTGCGCGAGGTCGAAACCGCGAAGAAGGAGGAGCGGAAGCGGAGCATCGAGACCGGCATTCGCGATCATCTGCGTGGATTCTCCCGCACCATCCCGTCGTTCCTCATGGCGTACGGCGACGGGAACACGACACTCGCATCCTTCGACGCGTGCATTCCATCCGACGTGTTCAAGGACGTGACCAGCATCACGGTCGACGAGTTCCGGTTCCTGCGTGACGGCGGCGACTATCCGAATGCGGAGACCGGCGAAATCGAACATTTCGACGGGCACCTGTTCGATCCGGTCGTGTTCGACGACTCGGTCCGCGAGTTCATCTCTCTGCGTGGACGATTGGCGAACTACTTCGACGACAACCAGACGGAGGACATCTTCGACTACGTGCCGCCACAGCGGACGAACCAAATCTTCACTCCGCGACGCGTGGTCGTACGTATGCTCGACCTGTTCGAGCAGGAGAATCCGGGCTGCTTCGACAATCCGGAGCACACGTTCGCCGACCTGTACATGAAATCGGGCCTGTACATCACCGAAATCATCAAACGCCTGTACCGGAGCCCCCGGATGCGCGAACTGTACCCGGACGACAGGGAACGCCTGAAGCACATCCTGGAACACCAGGTGTTCGGCGTCGCGCCAACCGAAATCATCTACCGGATCGCCACCCACTACATCCTCGGCTACGACAATGAGATCGGCGGCGACTGCCAGACGAACTTCGTCATGGCCGACACGGCCGAACTGGCTAAGCAGGGCAAACTAGCGGAGTTCGTGGAGACGACGTTCGGTGACCGGCTCTCCTGATGAGAGATACGCGAATATGTGCGTTGTCGCAGGATGACTTGCGGTAAGCATAATGTCTCTATCCGGTAAAAATGGGAACATCCGTGCGTCGAATTCATAAAAATGGTTATATGGCAGAGAAATAACTTTGAGTATACAACCATGAAGCGAGGGCAAGCCAAGGTAGACGTGGAAGGAGGTGCGTCGATGACGATGGCGGAGTTTGGATTTAAGCTGAACTGTGCCGAGGATGCAGTGACTCCGAAAGCACTCAAGCGATCAGTTGAGACTTTTCTGAAAATGTTGGAGGAGGTAGGCGCACAGGATTGGCGTATCTCTAATTTGGGTTTGCATAGCGTCGATATTGCCGCAACGCCTATTGTGAACGATGAAGACGCAAAGAAGTCATTTGCGATACTTAGCCGCGTTGCCGCTTTAGCAAAAAAGAATGATCTTCATTCTTCGGATATGCAAGGTATAGAAAAGCCAGTTGTTTGCATTGTGACTTTGTTTAAAGAGCTTGTTTTCCCTATCACTCTTGTTATTAATGGTGCAGAAAGCACTTTCACAAGTGAATCAATCAACCAGCTTAGTGAGCTACTAGAAAAACGGGAGATGGTCTCTTTCGGACATGTTTGCGGCATTGTAGATAAGCTAATTCTGCAAGAGAGGCACCGATCAATTGGTCTGATTGACAAAGCCACGTCGCAGCGAATAGATGTTCGATTCACCAAAGAGTTGGATCATGATGTTCAGGGATTAACCGTTGGCATGACAATTGATGCCGTGGGATTAATACAACGTTCGAGGGATCGAATCAACGCAGAAAGAATTCGTGTAATAGCCCAAGCTGATTCACGGACGGCGAGAATCGATGAGTTGGAGGGGATCTTGGATTTGAATTTTACTGGAGGTATGAGTTCGGTCGATTTTGTTTCGGCATTGCGTGATTGTTCAAACGACGAGGATGGGCGTATTGGAGGATCGTTATGACAGGTCAAGATCAAATCGCTTACCCACGTCGGGCGGTCGTTGATACCTGTGTCATTCTTAATGTTGCACTTGGTGAAAAAGATTCCTTGCCGTCTGAGTGTCTACCACGCTCAAAGCGACTGTTGGTTGATGCAATTGAGCAGAAAGAATTGGAATTATTTATTCCTACCATGGCGCTTATAGAACTGATTTCTGATCATGCAATTAATACTCAAAGTGGCCTTACTAGGAGCGAATCGAGAAGAGCAAAACGAATGCTGCTTGACTGGTGTGAACAATGTGGCTTGCCTGCGGTGGACTTGACTGCCGAGGCCGTTGAATGGTTTCGGCAAACTTCTGCTCTGCAGAAGCTACGACCTGGTGACGCTGCTGTATTGGCGAGCGCAAAATACGTTAACGCTGAAATCGTGTATACCTGGGACAAGAGATTTATTAAGGTTGTCGAAAAGGCTAATGCCGATGTTCCTCTGGGCATTACCGCATGTCCACCTCCTGAAATACCGAAGATTATGCGCGAGATGACACTTTTTGACGACTTAGTCCCAGAACCGGATTTGTAGTTATCGTTTTGGATGGGATAAAGATCGCCTTTGAAATATGAAGAATGCCCTGTTCCTATCCAAATGCGATGATGTATCGGATACGGTGGGTCAGTGTTGTTCATCATCCCGTGTGGCCTGATATTCGGGGTCGTGAAGAATGGCGTTGGCAGAGGTGCACGTTCAATTCGGCGTCGTCGGTGGTCAAGGGGAGGAGCGTGCCGATTCCGGCCTACCTCCGTTGCAGCCCGCCGATTACGATCGGTCTCGCGCGTGTTGCACTAGCCACCGGGAGCTGCATGGCTATCTCCAAGAAAATGTCCGCAGCCCCTCATCCACGTCAATCGACGTCACAGCAATCGCCCAACGCTCCGACAGCTGGTGGGCCGTCGGAGTCCCGGAAATCCCAAGCCTGTTCACGCAGGTGCAACGTTTCGATCAGATTGACGGTATGGCACGGAACGCGACACGAATGCTCGGCAAGGAAATTGGCGACGTCAAGGTCGAACCGCGACTGTCGGAGTAAGACGAGCGCATGCTCAATAGACTCTTTGTTGCCTAACGCGACACGGTGGAGGCCCTACCCCACATACTCCACGTGCGCGAACTCCGGCACCTTGTACCACTTGACCGGGTAGCCGGCGCCGTGGGCGCAGAACACGGAATCGGGCGTGTTCTCCAGGTCCGCCTCAGGATCATAGTGCGCCTCGCGCACCACACGCTCCTCGTCGTGGCACGGACGATAACCGGCGAAGGTGCAACTCAGCCGCCCTCGACCATGCGTGTACGCGTTCACGTCCATCGCGTAGTCGCGCATCTCGGAGACCGGGCACTCCCCCGTCAGCACGGCGTAGTCGGCATCCGTCGCGGAACCGGTAGACGCAGCCGCGCCAGAACCGAAACCAGCGCCCGCATCGTCTCCCATCTCGAAGGTACCCGCCATGCGCTGAATATCGGACATCGCCCGTCCGACCATATCCTGCGGCACCTCCAATCGGAACCGGTACCACGGTTCCAACACACGGCAATACCCGTATCGGCCAGCGTGTCCAGTCGTCACAGCACCGCCGTCGCTATCCGAACCACGATCACCCGACTGTACACCGCCCGACATCGCTTCCTTCACGAACTCAGCATCGGTCTGTCCTTCCGCCGCCGACGGTCGCCCCGAAACGCCCGCGCGCAGCTCCATCAGCCCCTGCCGTACGGCCCGGTATGTGGCCTGCCGGAAATCGCCGCCCTCCGTATGCTTCAAGTGCGCGCGACCAGCCACCAGCGTCAGCTTGACATCGGTCAGGGGTGCGCCGATCAGCACGCCCAAGTGCTCGCGCTCCCCCAGATGCGTCATGATCAGCCGCTGCCAGTTGCGATCCAGCACGTTCTCGCTCACCGCGGTCGCAATCTGTACGCCGCTGCCCGGCGCGCCCGGCTCCAGCCGGATATGCGCCTCGGCATAATGCCGTAGCGGTTCGAAATGGCCGACCCCCTCAATCGGTGCCGTGATCGTCTCCCGATACAGGATGCCGCCCGGGCCGAACACCACGTCCAGACCGAATCGATCATGCAATTCCTGCTGGATGATCTCCAACTGCACGGCGCCCATCAGCTGCACATGCACCTCACGCAGCCGCTCCTGCCAGACCACATGCAGCAGGGGATCCTCGTCCTCCAGTTCGCGCAGCGCGGTGATGACATTGTGCAGGGTCAGGTCGTCGAATGCCGGCGCGAGCGGCACTGCGGCCTCCGCGTCGGATTCGGCGTTCTTCGATTGCTCGCCATCAGATTCGGTTCCCTGTTCCGGCTCCGACGCAACTGCCGCGGCCGTGCGCGCAGCGGCGGCGCGTTCGGCGAGCGCGTCCAGGTCGGTGTCCGGAGGGAGCACGGTGTAGGTGAGCACCGGCTGGATGCTGGGCGATTCCGCATCGGGTTCCATACCGAGGCCTTCACCTGGGAAGGTGTGGGTCAGGCCGGTGACGGCACAGACACTGCCGGCGGGGATGTCGGTGGCGATGTCGAATTTGGCGCCGTTGTAGACGCGGACCTGGTCGGCCTTCTCCTGCCAGACGGATTGCGGGACCGTTCCCCCATCCGGCTGCGAGGGGACTCCGCCCGACGGAACGGACGAGTCGCGAGCGTTGGTGAGCAGGGCCTTGGCCTTGAGCGTGCCGCCGGTGACTTTGAGCCAGGTGAGGCGATTGTGCTGGGCGTCATGGGAGATCTTGTAGATGCGCGCGCCGAATGCTGCAGGCCATTGCGGCTCACGCACGTAGGTCTCCAAACCGGTCATGAACTCGTCCACGCCGTCGAGCTTCAACGCCGAGCCGAAGTAGACGGGGAACAGCTTGCGCTCGGCGATCATGGTCCGCAGCCGCGTCAGCGTGATGCCGCCGGTCTCCAGATATTCGTCCATCGCCGATTCATCGAGCGTGGCAACATTCTCGGCATCTTCCGCGTGCCGCCACTGGGCGGCCTCGATGAGCGGCACCGAATGAGCCGCGTCGGCATCCGTACGACGGGCATCGGCACCAATACCGGTGCCGGAGTCGGACCCAAAGGCCGAGGCAGGCGTCGGCAGCTCGTAGATGGCGTCGGACAGGCGACGGCGCAAATCGGCGAGCGCTGCGGCTTTGTCCGCGCCGGCGGAATCCATCTTGTTGACGAAGATGAATGTGGGCACCTGATACCGGGCGAGCAGTCGCCACAGGGTTTCGGTGTGACCTTGCACGCCGTCGGTGCCGGAGACCACGAGAATCGCGTAGTCGAGTACGCGCAGCACCCGTTCGGTTTCGGCGGCGAAGTCCACGTGGCCTGGGGTGTCGAGCAGCGTGATGTCCAGATTGCCGCAACGCACGGATGCCTGGTGGGCGTGGATGGTGATGCCGCGCTGCTTCTCCAATGATTCAGTGTCGAGGAATGCGTCGCCGTGGTCCACGCGACCGAGTTTGCGGATGCGTCCGGAGCGGTATAGCAGCGCTTCGGATAACGTGGTCTTGCCCGCGTCCACATGCGCCAGGATACCCGCCACGATATGCGTCATACCATTCACTCCAATCCCTTGTCACCGCATCATATCCAGATTACCGGTTCCGTCGTTGACCAATTGAGGGACAAGATCTCCCACCAGTGCGGGTATGGGAAAGTCCCCGATGATTTCGGGGACTTTCCCGGTCGATAACCTGCGTTCAGCAGCCGGTTGAGACGCCTATGCGCCCGGTCCTGTGTCAGGCCTTGGCGACCTCGATGCCTAGGTCGGCGGCGGTGTCGCTGGCCGTGATCTCGAGCGTGGTGGCCAGGGTCTCGCCGGCGATCAGGTCGCGGAACTGCTCGGCCTTCGGGGCGTCGGCGGCCGGCACCGTAAGCTTGAGCACGATGCGGTCGGCGATGTCGAGTCCGGCCTCCTTGCGGGCGTCCTGCACGGAGCGGATCGCATCGCGCGCGTAGCCTTCGGCGATCAGGTCGTCATCCAGCGTGGTGTCGAGGATCACGAAGCCGCCGGTCGGCAGCGCCGCGGACACGATGCTGTCGGTGTCGGACGGGTTCGCCTCCTCCACGCGGTTGATCAGCTCGTACTCGCCCTCCTCCAGCGCGATCTCGCCGGACGGGATCTCCACCACCGGCGCACCGGCGGCGTCCACATGCCAGGCGCCGGACTTGGAGGCCTTGATGGCGAACTGGACGTCCTTGCGCAGACGCTTGCCGGCCACGCGGGCGTTGACGCGCAGCTCGTTGATGATCCGCAACCCGTGCTCGGCGGCCTCATCCAGCGTGCACAGTTCCACGGCCTTGATGTTGAGTTCGGACTTCAGGATGTCCTCATAGGCGCGCACCGCATCCGGGTTCTCGGTGACCACGGTCATGCGGGCCAACGGCTGGCGCACGCGGATCTGCTCCGCCTTGCGCAGCGAGAGCGCGGCGGACACCACCTCGCGCACCTTCTCCATCGCCTCGACCAGCGCCGGGTCGTCGGCCAGCACGCGGCCCAGCTCGGTCGCCTCTCCGGTCTCCGCGTCCACCAGCGCCGGCCAATCGGCCAGATGCACGGATTCGCCGCCGGTCAGGCCGCGCCACACGGCGTCGGCCTCCATCGGGGCGAGCGGGGCGAGCACGCGCATGAACGTCTCCAACGCGGTGTACAGCGTGTTGAACGCGTTCTCGTCCTCGTTCCAGAACCGGTCGCGGGTGTTGCGGATGTACCAGTTGGTCAGCAGGTCGATGTAATCGGTCACCGCGTCACAGGCGTCGGAGATCGCGAACTCGTCGAGCGACTTGGTCGCAGACTCCACCAGGCGGCGGGTGCGGGCCAGCAGGTAGCGGTCCATCTCGGGCAGCGCGGCCACCTCGTCGGCGCGCAGCAGGCGCGCGTCATACCCGGCACCGCCGTTCGCGGCGTTCGCATACAGCGTGAAGAAATAGTACGAGCTCCACACCGGCAGCATGACCTGACGCACCGTATCACGGATGCCATCGGCGGTCACGATGAGGTTGCCGCCGCGCAGGATCGGCGAACTCATCAGGAACCAACGCATCGCATCGGAGCCGTACTGATCGAACACGCCGTTGACGTCCGGGTAGTTGCGCAGGTGCTTCGACATCTTCTGGCCGTCGGAGCCGAGCACGATGCCGTGGCAGATCACGTTCTTGTACGCCGGCTTGTCGAACAGCGCGGTGGCCATGATGTGCAGGGTGTAGAACCAGCCGCGGGTCTGGCCGATGTACTCCACGATGTAGTCGCACGGGAAGTGCTGCTCGAAGAACTCCTTGTTCTCGAACGGATAGTGGAACTGCGCGAACGGCATCGAACCGGATTCGAACCAGCAGTCGAGCACGTCGGTGATGCGGCGCATCGTGGACTTGCCGGTCGGGTCGTCCGGGTTCGGACGGGTCAGGTTGTCGATCCACGGGCGGTGCATGTTGACCTCGCCCTTGTCGTCGCGCGGGTAGTCGCCGAAGTCGGCCTTGAGCTCCTCCAGCGAGCCGTAGACGTCCACGCGCGGATATGCGGGATCGTCGGAGACCCACACCGGGATCGGCGAGCCCCAGAAACGGTTGCGGGAGATCGACCAGTCGCGGGCGTTGGCCAGCCACTTGCCGAACTGGCCGTCCTTGACGTTGTCCGGGATCCAGTTGATCTGCTGGTTGAGTTCAAGCAGACGGTCCTTGATCTTGGTGACGGACACGAACCAGCTGGAGACCGGCTTGTAGATCAACGGGGTGGCGCAGCGCCAGCAGTGCGGGTAGGAGTGCACATAGCTCTTCTCCTGGAACAGGATGGCGCGGTGCTCCTCCGGCACGGCGGCCAGCGGGCCGTCGCCGGCGCGCAGGTTGCGCAGGATCGGCAGGTTGGCGTCGAACACGAACATGCCCTCATACTCAGGGCACAGCGACGTGAACGTGCAGCCCGCGTCAAGCACGTCCACGGACGTGATGCCGTGGGCGTTCAGCGTGTTCATATCGTCCTCGCCGTAGGGGGCCTGGTGCACCAGGCCGGTGCCCTCGGTGGTGTCCACGTAGTCGGCGGTGAAGATCTGGTAGGCGTTGGGGCCCGGGGTGCCGCCCTCGGCGAGCGCGTCCTCGCCCGCGAAGTACGGGAAGACCGGCCAGTAGCGCCAGCCGACCATGTCGGCGCCCTTGAGTTCGCGCACAACCTCGTAGCCCTCGCCGAGTTCCTTGGCGTAGGAACCAAGCAGGGCCTTGGCGAAGTAGAACTTCTTGCCGGCGAACTTGCCCTCGACCGGCTTGACCTCCACGTAGTCGATGTCCGCGCCGACCACGATCGCGAAGTTCGTGGGCACGGTCCACGGCGTGGTGGTCCAGAACACGGCGTAGGCGTCGTCCTCGTCCTTCAGCTTGACGGCCACGGACACGGTGGTGTCCTGACGGTCCTGGTACACGTCGGCATCCATGCGCAGCTCGTGCGCGCTCAGCGGCGTCTGGTCCTTCGGGCAGTACGGCAGCACGCGGTAGCCCTGATAGGCCAGACCCTTGTCGTACAACTGCTTGAACGCCCACATCACCGATTCCATGTACGGGATGTTCAGGGTCTTGTAGCCGTGCTCGAAGTCGACCCAGCGGGCCTGACGGTGCACGTAATCCTGCCATTCGTTGGTGTACTTGAGCACGGAGGAGCGGCAGGCGTCGTTGAACTTGGCGATGCCCATCTGCTCGATCTGGTCCACCGACTCGATGCCCAGCTCCTTCTGCGCCTCAAGCTCGGCGGGCAGGCCGTGGGTGTCCCAGCCGAAGACGCGGTTGACCTTGCGGCCCTTCATGGTCTGGTAGCGCGGGATCACGTCCTTGGCGTAGCCGGTCAGCAGGTGGCCGTAATGCGGCAGGCCGTTGGCGAACGGCGGGCCGTCGAAGAACACGAACTCGTTCTGGCTGTGGTCGCCGGACGGGTTGCGGTCGATGGACTTCTGGAAGGTATCGTCTTTGTCCCAATAGTCGAGAACGTCGGTCTCCAGCTGCGGGAAGCTCGGGTTCGGAGCGACGTTGACGCTCTGCTCGCCGGCTGCGGCCTTGGGATACACATGGGAATGGGTGGTTTCGCTCACCGTGTCTCTCCTCGTGCAGGTCTGTTCCGTTACTTCTACTGCCACGAGGACGACGGCGATTGGGATCCGGATATGGTCCGGCTTGGGGTCGATGCCCCGCCCGCCCATGTCACCGGCGTCCGCGATCGCCACCGCGGTACCACCTCGCTTGCCGCACCGCCGGATGCCGCGGGGCTCCTCGCCCCGTGCGATCCCGATGCGACCGCTTGCGTCCGGCTGTGTCGGGCCGGCCCCGTCGGTTCTACTGAGCGTGGGGCGCGTGGGGTGCCGCCGCACCGTTCTTCCGATGGCTCCCCGCTGATAACGGATCATCGCCGTGAACGCCGCCCATTGTAGCACCCCGGTGGGAACGGTCCCCACTCCCGTTCCGTCCCCGGCCAACACGCCCGGCCTCACCGGACTCTGACACTTTGTGACCCTGATACAAGTTCAAAACCTTGATTTTCCAACGTTTTGCGGAATGTGTCAGAGTCACGATGCATCAGAGTCCGGTGAGACCGGGCGTGTTGCGACCGGAGGGGGATCAGGCCGTGGCTTTGCGGTAGGCCTCGGTCAGGTTGGCCGCGACCTGCTCGCCGGCCTCGCCGAGGATCACGCTCAGCGAACGCAACGGCATGCTGCGCAGGAACATGACCATCAGCGCGCTGTCCGGGATGATCGGGCGGCCGGCCTCCTTGGCCATGTCGTCGAGCACGTGCTGCAGGATCGGCGCGCCGATCGGATCGTCGAGCCATTCGCCGAAGGTCGACCATTCGTCGAGGTTCATGATCTTGCCGTCGTCGTCGATCTCGACGTCGATCCGCGAGACGATGTCGCGAGAGGAGACGCCGACTTCGACCGTGTAGGTGCCGCCCTCCACATGCCAGTCGTCGAACCGCTCCGACCAGTAGGCGAAGGCGCGGTCGTCCAGCGCGATGGTGACGTTCTTCGACTCGCCGGGTTCGAGCGCGACCTTGGCGAAGCCCTTGAGCTCATGCACCGGGCGTGCGACCTTGGCCTTCGGCGGGGCCACGTAGACCTGCACGGTTTCGGCGCCGGCCACATCGGAGGTGTTGGTCACGGTCACCGTCACCTCGGCGGTGCGCGGACCGGTCTTGGCCACGGTCGCGTCGTGCACGTCGAACGTGGCGTAGGACAGGCCGTAGCCGAACGGATAGGTGACCTGCTTGCGGAAGGTGTCGTGGTACCGGTATCCGACGAACACGCCCTCGCCGTAATCGACGTGACCCTCCTCGCCCGGCCAGTTCATGGCGGACGGATCGTCGTTCACATCGTCGATGATGGTCTGCGCGAGTTTGCCGGACGGGGTTTCGCCGCCGAAGATCACGTCGGCGAGCGCCGCGCCGCCGGCCTGTCCCAACAGCCAGGTCTCCAGGATCGCCTTGGCGCGGCCCCGCCACGGCATCGAGACCACGGAACCATTCGACAGCACGACCGCCACGTTCGGGTTCGCGGCGGCCACGGCATCAAGCACCTCGACCTGCTTGGCGGGGATGTCAAGCGTGGTGCGGTCGAAGCCTTCGGACTCGTAGGCGGCGGGCAGGCCGAGGAACAGCAGTACGACGTCGGCCTGCTGGGCGGCCGTCACGGCCTGCTCGGTCAGTGCCGGGTCCTGCGCCGCGTCGTCCAGCGTGAAGCCGGGGGCGAAGTCGGCCGCGACGCCGCGCTCTTCGATTGCGTCGAGGAAGCTGGTGAGCTTGGTCGGGTTGATCAGCGAGGAGCCGGCGCCCTGGTAGCGCGGCGTGCGGGCGAATTCGCCGATGACGGCGATCTTGGCGCCCTTGGCGACCGGCAGGGTGGCGTCCTCGTTCTTGAGCAGCACCATCGATTCGACGGCGGCCTGGCGGGCGACCTCGTTGTGGGCGTCCACGTCGTACCGGTAGCCGTCCCGACTCATGGCAGGGCGGGCCTTGTCGACCAGGTCGACCATGCCCTGGGCCATCTCGTCCAGCTGGGCGGCGGGGATGCGCCCGTCCCTGGCGGCGGCCACGATCTGGTTGTCGGTGTTGCTCGGCGGCATCTCCAGGTTCAGACCGGCGTTGAGTGCGGCCACACGGTCGCTGACCGCGCCCCAGTCGGACATGACGATGCCTTTGAAGCCCCATTCGCCGCGCAGCACGTCGGTGAGCAGCCAACGGTTCTGCGAGGAGAACACGCCGTTGATCTTGTTGTACGAGCACATGACGGTCCACGGCTGGGCGGTTTTGACGATGTATTCGAAGGCCGGCAGGTAGATCTCGCGCATGGCGCGCGGGGAGATCGTGGCGCTGATGCGCAGACGGTCGGTCTCCTGGTTGTTGGCGGCGAAGTGCTTCAGCGAGGTGCCCACGCCCTTGGACTGCACGCCCTTGACGATGCCGACGGCGGTGTGGCCGGCCAGGTACGGGTCCTCGCTCCAGTATTCGAAGCAGCGGCCGCCGAGCGGGTTGCGCTTGATGTTGACGCCGGGGCCGAGGATGACGGCCACCTGCTCTTGGATGCATTCCTCACCCATCGCCTCGCCGACGCGCTCGACGAGTTCCGGGTTCCACGAGCAGGCCATGCCGGCCGCCGGCGGGAAGCAGGTGGCGGGCACGTTCTCCTCGACATCCATCGATTCGGTGTTCTGGGCCTTGCGCAGGCCGTGCGGACCGTCGGTGATGGTGTAGTTCGACAGGCCCTTGGCCGCCACATTGCCCAGACTCCACGGGTTGGTGCCGCTGGTCAGCGCGGCCTTCTCCTCAAGGGTCAGGTCGTTTACGGAGGGATAGTCGCTCATCGGTTTCGCTCCTTCTGGTTCGGGCCGACATATTGTCGTTTGCAGCATCCTCTTCGATTACCGCGACCGTCGGCCATCCATCACTTGAATTACCTACCGGTCGGTAGGCATTAATATAGCACCATGCGACACCACTCGCAACCGCGGCCGTCGCATGGTAATGTCGCCGTTATCGAACCATTCGGTCGGTAGACATTGACGACGCGGCACGGTCGAATCGACGCCGCGCCGCACCCCGACGCGACACGCGACCGCACCCATATACGCGGCACCCGGCGATGCGCAACCCCTACATCGCATCGACATCGTCCCGTCGTGCGACATCCGCCACACCGCCGACCGACACGACGAAGGAGATGCCATGCCACACCGCGACCCGGAACGGTTAAGCCAGATCGAATGCACCGCGGCTGAACTGTTCGGACGGTCCGGATACTACGCCACGTCGCTGCAGTCGCTCGCCGACGCGGTGGGCCTGACCAAGGCAGGACTGCTGCACTACGTCGGCAGCAAGGACAACCTGCTGACCCTGGTCATGCGCGACGTGTACGACGCCGACGCCATGGCCAAGCTCGGCGCGGACGGCAACGACCAACCCGTCGGAACGGTGTCGTTGCCCGGATACCTGCGCGACATCGTGGCCCAGAACGCCGAGCGCCCGCATCTGGTCCGGCTGTTCACGATGCTCAACACCGAAACCCTCAACCCGGACCACCCGGCGCGCCAGTACTTCCAGGACAGGGAGCGGCTGCTGGAGCATCTGGCGGACAACCCCTGCTGGCGGATTCCCGAAGGCGTGGACGTCCACGCTACACTCAACGCGGCGATGATGGCGATGGACGGCATCCAAATCAAATGGCTGCGAGAGCCCGGCCGCGACCTGGTGGCGATGTGGAAGCAGATCGAACCGGCATTGTTCCCCGAAACGATCTGGGGCCCGATCGACTGAGCCGACCTCTCCCGCCACCACTCCCGGATTCCCCTCACCATAACCCTCGACCCCAACACGCCCGGCTTGTACGGACTCTGACACTTTTGTGACCGTGACGCAAGTCCAAGAACGTTGATTTTCCAACGATTCTGCGAGATAGTTCAGAGTCACGATGTGTCAGAGTCCGTACAGGCCGGGCGTGTTTCGGAAAGTCCGGGGATCAGGCGGTGCCCATGGGCAGGAAGATGGCCATCGAGAGCACGAACATCACCACCACGCCCACGATCATCGGGACGCTGGTGCGGCGGATGATCTCGAACGGGCTCTTCTTGACCGTGCCGGAGACGATCATGATGACGCCGGCCACCGGCGAGAGCTCGCGCAGCAGGTTGCCGGCCAGGCTCATCGGAATCGTCACGGCGAGCACGTTGATGCCCGCCGCGGCCGCCAGCGGAATCATCAGCGGCACCATCGCGAAGAACAGCGCGGTGCCGGAGCCGGACAGGATCACGATCAGCGCGGTCAGGCCGACGAGCAGCAGCGGCAGGACGAAGCCGAGCCCGCCACCCTGGATGCCGGTCATCGCGTTCTGCAGCGCGTCGATCAGGCCGATCGACTGCAGACCGACCACGAACACCGACGCCGCGACCAGCAGGGCCACAACCGGCATCGCACCGCCCATGCCCTTGAAGAAGGACTCGGTGTCGTCCAGGGTCTTGCGGGCATCGCGCGTGCGGACGAACTCGCAGATGATCGCGATGACGAAGGACAGGATCGAAGCCAGCTGCACGCTGATGTCAATGTCGAATCCGGTGATGGAGGTGATGGCGAACACCACGAGCAGCATGATGATCGGCAGCAGCGGCAGGATCGCGTACACGGTGCGGTACAGCGCGCCCCCGGTGATCTGCTTGACCTCGGCCAGCTCGATCTGACCGTCGTCGGTGACGGCCACCCGACCCAGCCGCTCGTCGCGCCGGTCCATGAACCGCTGCCAGAAGTAATGCGCCACGGCCATGGCGAACAAGGTGGGGATGGAGACCAGTACGTGGTACCGGAATACGTATTCGCTGGCGGTGATGCCGGCGAACTGCGCGGTTTCGGCCAGCTCGGCGGAGATGGCGATGTTGTCCGACCCCAACGGCGTGGGCATGACGGTGGCACTGGTGGCCACCACGGCCGCGGCGCTCAGCGTGCTCATGCCCGCCTGACGCAGCACGGGGAACAACGTGGCCAGCAAGATGATCGACAGGTTGGAGGCGCTGGGGATGACCAGCGAGAGCAGGTTGCCCAGCAGGAACGTGATCGGCACGAGCACATACGCCGACTTGATATGCCCCAGCGGCTTGGATAATACGCTGACCGTGACCTCGTTGGCGCCGATCCTGGACATGTAGGCGGTGTAGCCGCCCAGGATCAGCATGACGAAGCCCGCGGAGGTCAGGGTGGAGACGAACTGGTCACCCACCACCTTGAACGGGTCGAGCCACGCCACGCCACTGGACGCGAAGTCCGAGAACGCGATCGGCCGGCCCATGGCCATGGCCACGTACATCAGCAGGATGCCGATCAGAAACAACGAGATCTTGATGTCCATCTTCTTGATGAGCATGAAAACCACCGCGGCGACCGCGACCACGGCCACCAGGACCATCACGATATCCATGTTCTTCTTCTTTCTTCTGCCTCGGTGTATTCCGGTCGTCATCGACCGGTGCCGCCGCTACGACGATGTGCCGCGGAGGTTCCGACCGTCCGTGGACCGCTGTCGGATACCGAGGTGCCAACGTTATGGAAAGAGGGCCGACCCGGTCACCCGGGCCGACCCATATGGGAGAGAGGGAAGGAAAGTATCTAGTTGACCGCTGCTATCACGCTCCCATCGGCAGGAAGACGATCATGGACAGGATGAACATGATCACGACGCCGGAGATCATCGGGACGCTGGTGCGGCGGACGATCTCGAGCGGGCTCTTCTTGGTGGTGCCGGCGACGATCATGACCACGGCGGAGACCGGGGACACGGCGCGCAGCAGGTTGCCGGCCAGGCCCATCGGGATGGACACGGCGAGCACGTTGATGCCGGCGGCCGCGGCCAGCGGGACCATCAGCGGCACCATCGCGAAGAACAGCGCGGTGCCGGAGCCGGACAGGATCACGATCAGCGCGGTCAGGCCGACGAGCAGCAGCGGCAGGACGAAGCCCATGCCGGAGCCCTGCATGCCGGTCATCGCGTTCTGCAGCGCGTCGATCAGGCCGATCGACTGCAGGCCGACGACGAACACGGAGGCGGCCACCAGCAGGGCCACGATCGGCATCGCGCCGCCCATGCCCTTGAAGAACGCCTCGGTGCCGTCCAGCGTGGCGCGGCCGTTACGGCTGCGGATCAGCTCGCAGACGATGGCGATGACGAAGGACAGGATCGAGGCCAGCTGCACGCTGATGTCGATCTTGAGGCCGGTGATGGAGGTGATGGCGAACACCACGAGCAGCATGATGATCGGCAGCAGCGGCAGGATGCCGTACACCACACGGTACAGGGTGCCGCCTTCGATCTCCTTGACCTCGGCCAGCTCGATCTCGCCGTCGTCAACCATGGCGGCGCCGCCGCGCTTGTCCATGAACCGCTGCCAGAAGTAATGGATGATCGCCATCAGCAGCAGGGTCGGGATGGAGACCAGCGCATGGTAACGGAACACGTACTCGCTGGAGGTGATGCCGGCGAAGGCCTCGGTGTTGGCCAGCTCGGCCGCGATCGCCACGTTGTCCGAACCCAGCGGGGTCGGGATGATCGTGGCGGTGGTGGCCACCACGGCCGCAGCGCTCAGCGTGCTCATGCCCGCCTGACGCATGACCGGGTACAGGGTGGCCAACAGGATGATGGCCAGGTTCGAGGCGCTCGGCACGACCAGCGAGAGCAGGTTGCCCAGCAGGAACGTGATCGGAACGAGCACATACGCCGACTTGATGTGGGCCAGCGGCTTCGAGAGCACGCTGACGGTGACGTCGTTGGCGCCGATCTTGGACATGTAGGCGGTGTAGCCGCCCAGGATCAGGATGATGAAACCGGCGGAGGTCAGGGTGGAGACGAACTGATCACCCACCACCTTGAACGGATCCAGCCACGCCACACCACTGGACGCGAAGTCCGAGAACGCGATGGGCTTGCCCATCAGCATGGCGACATACATCAGCAGGATGCCGATCAGGAACAGTGAGATCTTGATGTCCATCTTCTTGATGAGCATGAACACCACCACGGCGACCGCGGCGATGGCCACGAGGTACATCACGATATCCATGAGTCCTCTTTTCCTTTCTTTCTCTTATTGCATTGTGCGTTCGAAACGGGGAACGCGCGCCGGCGGTGTTCGTCCACCGCCGGCGCGCTCACCGTATCAATCGCACTGCGCCATGCGCTCCATGAACCAGGCGCAGAATCGTTCGGAGTCGACGCCCGTGGTCACGGTGGCGTTCGGCTCGTGCTTGAGGTAGCCCTTGAGATCGGCCACGGTGCAGCCGGCGGTCAGGGAGCCGGCCAGCTCGACGTCGACGTAGGTCTCCTGCATCGTGAACAGGTCGGGCTGCAGCATGCAGGCGACCGCGCAGGAGTCGTACATCTTCAGACCGGTGCCGAAGCTGCGCTTGCGGTAGCGCTGGAACAGGTCGTGGGACATCAGCCCCACCTTGCCCATGTCCTTGAGCTTGGCGGTCTGCTCCGGCGGGATCACGGTACCCAGGCCCGCGTCGAGCGTGGCCATGGTGATCTTGAGTCCGGAGTCGAGCACGATCTTGGCCGCTTCGGGGTCCACGTAGATGTTGAACTCAGCCATGACGCCCTTGTTGCCACGGGTCACGGAGCCGCCCATCAGCACGATCTCCTTGATCTGCGGCTTGACCTCGGGGTAGACCTTGAGCAGCAGGGCGATGTTGGTCAGCGGGCCGATCGGCATGATGGTAATCGGCTCTTCCGCGGCCATCAGGACATCGCGCATGGCCTCGACGGCGTTCTTTTCCAGCAGCAGCTCGGTCTTGGGCTCGGGGAAGTCGAATCCCTCCATGCCGGTGGCGCCGTGGATGTCGCTGGCGTCCTCGGGCTGACGGATCAGCGGGGCCGCGGCGCCCTTGGCGACCGGAACGTCCTTGCCGTAGTAGGCGAGCAGCTTGAGCGCGTTGCCGGTGGTGGCCTCGATGCCGACGTTGCCGGCCACCGTGGTGATGAGTTTGACGTCCAGTTCCGGCGCGTACAACGCAAGCGCGATGGCGACGGCGTCGTCGATGCCCGGATCGGTGTCGATGATCAGTGGAGTTGGCTTCATTGCTCCTCTTTTCTCGTACCTCATATGGTGAATGTGGTTGATGGCCGTTGGGCGGCACCGTCAGGACACAAGCGCCGCGTCGAGAAACGTGGACCTCATCGCCTCGACGGACTCGCGGCTCTCCCCCGGCGACGGCTGCGCCGGATCCACGAATCGCACCATACCGCTGCCCAGTTCGGGCGTCGGACGGCGGATGAAGCCTTTGCTTTCGTAGAATCGTTCCTTCCCAGGAGTCGACATCAGACCGACGTAGGCATGCTCGCAGCAGCGGGAACGCACGTGCATGATCAGCGCGTCCAGAATCATGGAGCCGATACCGAGGTGACGGTATTCGGGCAACACCACCAGGTCCTTGATGAAGAAGGCGATGCGGCCGTCACCGACCAGACGTCCGATACCGGCGGGAACACCATCGACATACGCCACGACGGAACACAGGCCGCCGTCCAGCGCCGCCTGTACGTCCTCGCGTTCATATCGGTGGAAATCCGCCGTGGCACGCACACTCTCGTAGATGTCTACGGTGAGCGCATCGTACCGAACCGATATCTGCATGGTTCTGAACCTCCGCGTTGAGCGTTCGTCAGCTGATGTAACGTTTCATCAACCAACACCAGTTATGCTACATCGTTTTATCAGTACTGTAAACACGGCGCGTCGCCGCATCGGCCGAACCCATTCGCAACACCAATAGTCCACCCAACACGCCCGGCCTCTGCGGACACTGACACTTTCGTGACCGCGATACAAGTTCAAAACCTTGATATTTCAACGTTTTCAAGAATGCATCAGAGTCACGAAGTGTCAGAGTCCGCAGAGGCCGGGCGTGTTGAAGCAATTGTGTCACAGTCCACACAGGCCGGGCGTATCGTGCGCACATCTGGACCCGGCTGCCACGCCGAAGGCCCACCGCGTGCACCGCCGTGGAACCGGCATCTGCCACATTGCATGCCATACCCATGACCGCCCTTCACTGACCGCGTCCACCTTGACGCCGAAGCATGGGCACCATCATGGCATATCCCGGACTTGGACACACCATCCATCAGCGTGCCTGCGGCACTACCCCGACCGAGCCGCGCTGCACGAACACCGTGGGGATCCGCCGGTTCTCCGCACGGCGTTTCCGCTTGGCACCGATTCTGGCCAGCAGCATCTCCACCCCCTGCCGGCCCATGTCGGCCGTCTGCTGCGAGATGATGGCGACCTGCGGACTCATCAAGCGGAACGCGTCGATATCGTCGAACGACACCACGGACAGGTCCTCCCCCACATCCATGCCGCGGTCGTGGAGCAGGCCGATCAGCGCAATCGCATCCGGCGAGTACGCGCAGAGCATCGCCGTCACGCCCTCCGCCAACAGCGCCATCAACGCGTCCTTGCGTGAACGGAACGAATTGTCGCAGTCCACAACAACCGCACCATCCTCCCCCAGCAGTTCGCCCGCAATGGCGCGGAACGCCGTCTCACGTTCATTCACGTTGACCGACCCCAGCGAGGAATGCGCCACGAACCCCATACGCCGGTGCCCCAGCTGGCGCAACGTATCCACCGCGCTCTCAATGCCCGGATACGGATCCGAAACCACCGACGGCACCGTATCGAGCCCCTCCACGGTACGGTCGACGAACACCAACGGCAGGTCGCGGTCAATGAGCGACCTGATACCCGGGGAATCGGCGCCCTCCGGCACCACGATGGCGCCATCGATGCGCTGGCCGAGCAGCGTGGTGATGAACGCGTCCTGCCGCTGCACATCCTCGGCGGACGTGCCGATCAGCGTGCTGTACCCCTTCTCGTACAGCTGCTCCTCCATCGAGGAGACCAGATCGGCGAAGAACGGGTTGCGGATATCCGGCACCAGCAGACCCACCGTTCTGGACTCGGACAGGCGGATGCCCTGCGCCCTAGAATCCGGCACATAGCCCAACTCGTCCACGGTCCTGCGCACCAGCGCCTTGGTCTCGTCGGAGAAACGCCCTTTGCCATGCAGAATCTGCGAGACGGCCGTAATCGACACCCCCGCTTTTTGGGCCACATCACGTATCGTCGCGAAAGCCATTGGTCCCCTTCCTCATCGTCTACAACAGCTTACCCCCAAAACATCGTGCGCATACGGCACTTCCTTAATCGTTTTACCCTACGCGCACATACGGGTGCCGGATACGGCGCGACGTCCGCCGTGACCGCATCCGCATGCGGCTTCGACGAACGTCGCGTTGCCAAGAGCGCTGCACCCGGTCCGGCGTGCAGCCGGCCCGGATCAGTCGAGCTCGATGGCGCCGGTGTACAGCTGGTAGTACTCGCCCTTCTTCTCCAGCAGCTCCTCGTGGGTGCCGCGCTCGATGATGCGGCCGTGGTCGAGGACCATGATCACGTCGGAGTTGCGGATGGTGGACAGGCGGTGGGCGATGACGAAGACCGTGCGGCCCTCCATCAGCGCGTCCATGCCGGCCTGCACGACGGCCTCGGTGCGGGTGTCGATCGAGGAGGTGGCCTCGTCCAGGATCAGGCACGGCGGGTTCGCCACGGCGGCGCGGGCGATGGAGATCAGCTGGCGCTGGCCCTGCGACAGGCCGGAGCCGTCGCCCTTGAGCACCGTGTCATAACCCTGCGGCAGCATGCGGATGAAGCTGTCGGCGTTCACCAGCTCGGCCGCCTTGATGCACTCCTCGCGCGTGGCGTCCGGATTGCCGTAGCGGATGTTGTCCATCACGGTGCCGGTGAACAGGTTCACGTCCTGCAGCACGATGCCGAGGGACCGGCGCAGGTCCTGCTTGCGGATGCTCTTGACGTTGATGCCGTCATAGAGGATCTGGCCCTCCTGGATGTCGTAGAAGCGGTTGATCAGGTTGGTCACCGTGGTCTTGCCTGCGCCGGTGGCGCCGACGAGCGCGACCTTCTGGCCCGGCTCGGCGAACCAGGTGATGTCGTGCAGGACCGGCTTGTCCGGGTTGTAGCCGAAGGTCACGTTGGTGAAGCGCACGTCGCCGCGCAGCAGCGTGAGCCTGCCGTCGGGCGAGGTGATGGCGCTGTCGCGGGCGTCCATCGCGATCTCATACGCGCGGCCCTTCAGGGTCTTGGCGTAATTCAGCGAGCGGGTGCCGTCATCGCTGGCCTCGCGCTTCCAAGCCCAGTGATGGGTCGGACGCAGGGTCTCGGTCATCGTGCGGCCGTCGGAGGCCAGCTCCACGTTGACCAGGCGCACGGTGCCCTTGTCGCTCTCCGGCGGCTCGTCCATCAGCGCGAAGATGCGGGAGGCGCCGGCCAGGGCCATCATGACCATGTTGAACTGCTGGGAGACTTGGCCGATCGGGTTGGTGAACGACCGGGCGAGGGTTAACAGCGAGATCAGCGCGCCGACGGTCAGGTCGCCCGTGCCGGACAGGCCGAAGTTGCCCACGCCGGCCAGCGCCATCGCGCCGCCGACCACGGCCAGCAGGATGTACAGCAGATAGCCCATGTTGTTGACCACCGGCATCGTGATGTTGCCGTAGATGTTGGCCTGGGCGCTGGCATGGAACAGCTCCTCGTTCTTGGCGTCGAACGTGGCGGCGGTGGCCGGCTCGTGGTTGAAGACCTTGATGACCTTCTGCCCGTTGACCGACTCCTCCACGAAGGCGTTGACCTCGCCAAGGGACTGCTGCTGCTTGAGGAAGAAGCGGCCGGAGCGGCCGACGATCACGCGCACGACGCCGAACAGCAGCACGGAGAACGCGAGCACGAACAGCGTGACCGGAACGGACAGCCACAGCATGGAGACCAGTGCGGCGAGCGCGGAGATCGAGGACTGGAACATCTGCGGGAACGACTGGCTGATCGCCTGGCGCAGCGTATCGGTGTCGTTGGTGTAGCGGCTCATGATGTCGCCGTGCTCGTGCGTGTCGAAGTACTTGATCGGCAGCAGCTGCTGGTGGGCGAACATCTCGTCGCGAATCTCCTTGAGCACGCCCTGCTCCACGTTGACCAGGAGCCATTGGGTGAGCCAGGAGCAGAAGGTGCCGACCGCGTACAGGCAGGCCATGGTGGTCAGCACCTGGATCAGCGGGGCCCAGTCGGGGTTGTCGAGACCCACGATCGGCAGGATGTAGTCGTCGATCAGCGACTGCAGGAACAGCGCGGATCCAGCCTGCGCGGCCGCCGACACCAGGATGCAGACCACCACGATGGCGACCTGGATCTTGAATTTGAAGATGTAGCCGAACAGGCGCTTGATGGTGCCCGGCGCCGCCTTGGTGCGCTTGAGCAGCGGGCTACGATCGCTGAATTTCTCTTCAGCCATGCGTTGCACGTCCTTCTTGCTGGTGTTCTTTTCGGTTGCGGTGGAAGCGGTCTGCGTCATCACTCCTCACCCGCCTTGTTCTGGGTCTGCGACTCGTAGATCTCACGGTATTCGTCGCAGGTCTGGAGCAGTTCCTCATGTGTGCCCCTGGCGATGATGCGGCCGGCGTTCATCACCAGGATCAGGTCGGATTCCTCGACCGAGGCCACGCGCTGGGCGATGATGATCTTGGTGGTGTCCGGGATCTCGTGGTGGAAGGCCTCGCGGATCAGCTTGTCGGTCTTGGTGTCGACGGCGCTGGTGGAGTCGTCCAGGATCAGGATCTTCGGCTTCTTCAGCAGGGCGCGGGCGATGCACAGACGCTGGCGCTGACCGCCGGAGACGTTGGTGCCGCCCTGTTCGATGTACGTGTCGTACTTCTTCGGGAACTCCTGGATGAAGCCGTCGGCCTGCGCGAGCTGGCAGGCGTGGCGGATCTCCTCGTCGGTGGCGTCCGGGTTGCCCCAGCGCAGGTTCTCGGCGATGGTGCCGGAGAACAGGATGTTCTTCTGCAGCACCATGGCCACCTGGTCGCGCAGGGTGACCAGATCGTAGTCACGCACGTCGACGCCGCCGACCTTGAGCGAACCCTTGGAGACGTCGTACAGGCGCGGCACGAGCTGCACGAGGCTGGACTTGGCGGAACCGGTGCCGCCGACGATGCCGACGGTCATGCCGGATTCGATCTTCAGGTCGATGTCGTCGAGCACGGGCTTCTCGGAGCTGTCGGAGTAGCGGAAGGTCACGTGATCGAATTCGATCGAGCCGTCCTTGACCTCCGTGACCGGGTTCTCATGGTCGCGCACGGTGCTGATCTCGTTGAGCACCTGGCAGATGCGTTCGGCCGAGGCGCGCGAGATGATGACCATGACGAAGATCATAGAGATCATCATCATGCTCATGAGGATCTGCAGCGCGTAGGTGACCAGCGCGGTCATGTCGCCGGTGGTCAGGCCGAGCGCCGGATCGTTGCCGGAGGCCACGATCTGCTGCGCGCCGACCCAGGAGATGACGATGAGGGCCGTGTAGATGCACAGGTTCATGGCCGGGGCGTTGAAGCTCAGGATCTTCTCGGCGTGGACGAAGTTGTTGTAGATCGTCTCGGAGATGCCGCCGAACTTGCGGTCCTCATGCTCCTCGCGGTTGAACGACTTGACCACGCGGATGCCCTGCAGGTTCTCGTCCACCACGTTGTTCAGCTCGTCGTAAGTGTGGAACACACGCTCGAAGATCGGGTGCACGTAGGCGGCCAGGCCGATGAGCACCACGGCCAGGATCGGGATGATCACGAGGAACACCAGCGAGATCTCCTTGCTGATGCGGAACGCGAAGACCCAGGAGACGATCATCATGACGGGGGCGCGCACGGCGGTGCGCACGATCATCATGTAGGCGTTCTGCAGGTTGGTCACGTCGGTGGTGAGCCTGGTGATGATCGAACCGGTGGAGAACCGGTCGATGTTCGTGAAGCTGAAGCCCTGCACCTGTGCGAACAGGTCGTGGCGCAGGTTCTTGGCGAAGCCGGCGGCGGCGATGGCCGCGTACTTGCCGGCCAGGAACCCGCATACCAGCGAGACCAGCGCGCACAGCAGCAGGATCAGGCCGAATTTGAGGATGGCCGGCATGTTGCCGCCGGTGATGCCCTCGTCAATCAGCGTGGCCATGACGGTCGGGATGGCGATCTCGAGGATGCCTTCGACCAGCACGAACGCGGGGGCCAGCAGGCTGGATGTCTTGTATTCGCGCAGGCTTCTGCCCAGCGTCCGGAGGATATGCTTCGGACGCTCCTGCGACTGGTCCACGGCCGGCTGCGACGTCTCGTCGACGGCTGCGGTGGTGGCTGTCATATCGTTTCCGTTCCTTCCTGTGTTGATGATGTCGATGCGGTTGCGGCGGCCCCGGTCCGTCTGCCGGCGGTCTCCTGCGCATCCCCGGGCTCCCCCGGTCTCGCGCATTCCCAGCCGACCATGCCGGTGGCCGCAAGATTGCGTTTCATATGGTCCAGCAAGTCGAGCAGCTGCGATACCTCCGCATTGCTCATCCCGCCCAGCAGCACCTGTTCCATACGCGAGGCGTTGTCCCGCAACGCCTCGGCGATGGCGCGCGCCTTGTCTGTAAGGACGATCTTGCGCAGTCTGGCGTCATAGTCCACCGACCGGCGCTCGATCAGGCCCTTCTTCTCCATCAGGCCCAGCACGCGCGATGCGGTGGATCGGGTGATGGAGAAGCGCTGCTCGATGTCGTACTGGAAGATGTCCCGGTCCCGGTGCCGTTCGAGGTACACGATGATATGCGTGTTCCCGCCGGTGGCGATGCGCGCCTCCTGCGGCATCGTGACCGCCAAATACCGATTGATCATGTTGTGCAGCGAGCGGATCTCGATACTGGGGCGCGTGCGTTCCAGCACCGCGGCCAGCTCAGGGTCGGCCCACTGCCTCAGGGATTCCATCGTCTGCGCTTCACCCCCTTCCTTTCAGTTCACTGTGGTAACCGAACGGTTAGCATATTATGAAGCATATACAACTGTTGCATATACAACATTCGGCGTGTCGCCATCGACGCCTCAGCACCCCTCCGCGTGCCGCCGCCCCGCACCGGTCGATTCACGCTTTCGCCCCCTCGGAAAAGTTGTGAATCCGAACCGCACCATACACAACATCCGCGGAACAACCGAATAACGGCATTCCGCGGATGTTGCGCTTGAATCGATCACTAGGCCGATTCACGGTTTTGCGAAGACGAAAACCGTGAATCGTCTTACCCTATTCAGCACCGGTCATAGCTGAAACGACGGATGTCGGCCAGCGTCCGCAGGCTCTCCTCTCGCCAGGTCATGCACACCGGGAAGACGTGCCCCAGGCTGTCGTGCCGGGCGGGCTTCCAATCGTGCAGCTCGAAGTCGGCCCCCTTGCGCGCCAGCGCCGTGGCGAGCGCCAGCGTCTCGGACTGGATGAAGTCGTCGGCGCTGGTCAGCAGGAACAGCGGCGGCAGGTCCACGTTCGCCACGATATCCGGCGCGGTCAGGAAATCCGGATCGGCTGCGTCCAGTCCGGCGAAGAACCCCGGCCCGAGCGTGGATTCCAGGTTCTTGCGCTCGGTGCCGTAGGCCACGCCCCGTCCGGCGGCACGCTCCGGCGAGGCCAGGCTGTAGACGCCGCAGACGAGCGCGCCGCCCTTGAACCCGATGCCGGACGCCTGCCCGACGCCGAAGGCCTCGGCCGCGCGCCCGCTGTTCTCGATCGCCAGCGTCAACAGGGCCAGGGCGCCGCCGGCGGAGTCGCCGGTGATGAACACGGCGTTCGGATCGACCGGGTAGTCGGCCAGGTGCGTCTTCAGCCAGCGCAGGGCGGCCTGGACGTCGGCCAGTTGGCCCTTGAGATCGGTCTGCGGTGCCGGCCTGTAGTTCAGAGAGACGACGGCGAAGCCCTGCTGCGCCAGATGCGTGTTGAAGTTGCGGTTGAGCTCCTTGTATCCATAGCAGAAGCCGCCGCCGTGGACGTCCACGTACACCGGCGTGACGTTGCTCATGCGCACGGCCGCCTCATGCGGCAGGTAGATGTCGAGCAGATGCCCGCGCACCTGCCCGACCGTGGCATCATACCCGCCGTCCGGCAGGTAGGGGATGTCCGCGACGACATCGACGTCCTCGGGGTCGTGCCACCGTTCGGTGCGCGGATGGTCGTAGCGTATGGTCTCGCAGCGCGAGGCCAGGATCGCGGCGGCCACGGACGGATCGACCCCGTCCAGATCGCCGTCGATCTCGGTCCAGCGTTCGGCGTCCTTCAACGCCTGCTCGTCGTACTTGCTCAGGTCTCGTTGTATCGTCATCGACATCCCTTTCACTCAGACCACGGTGAACGTGGCGCGCTTGAGGTCCTCGCGGCGGCTCGAATGACCGATCAGCAGTTCGAACTCGCCGGGTTCCACGATGCGGCGCGCGTCCGGATCCACGATCGTGCAGTCGGCCACCGGGATGTCGAACTCGATGGTCGCGCTCTCGCCGGGTTGCAGTTCGACGCGGCGGAACGCCTTGAGCTCGCGGTCGGTCCAGCTGTACGAGGTCACCAGGTCACCGACGTAGGCCTGCACGACCTCGACGCCCGGACGGTCGCCCGTGTTGGCCAGCGTGACCGAGGCGTGCACGGTGCCGTCGGTGGCGAACGGGGTGTCCGCGCCATCGATGACGACCTCGCCGTATGCGAAGGTGGTGTAGGACAGGCCCTCGCCGAACGCGAACGCCGGATCCTGCGTGAGGTCGGCGTACCGGTTGCCGTGCTGGCCGCGGATCTGGTTGTAGTACACCGGCAGCTGGCCCGCATGACGCGGGAAGGTGATCGGCAGTCGGCCGCTCGGCTCGGTCCGGCCGAGGATGATCTCGGCGATGGCGCGCCCGCCCTTCATGCCCGGGCTCGGCGCCCACAGCAGCGCGGAGACGCCCTCGGCAGGGGCCATGTCCACAACCACGCCGTTGGTGCCGATCACCGAGGCCGGCAGCACCATCGGCTTGGAGCTCATCAGCACGACGACGAACGGCTTGCCGGTCTCCCGCGCGACGGCGGCGAGCGCATCGATCAGCGCGTTCTGTCCGCCCAGCAGCTCCAGCGTGGCGGTCGAGCAGGTCTCACCGATCATCTGCATGACGTCGCCGACCACGGCCACGATGAGGTCGGAACGCCGCGCGTTCTCGACCGCCTCGTCGAGCAGGGCCTGGTCGAAGGCGGCGGAGACGCCGACCTTCGGCCGGGGCTGGCCGTCGGGGAAGGTCTCGCCCTCCGGGTCGGGGATGAGGTCCACAATGTTCGCGCCGCGGGAGTAGGCGACCTCCCAATCCTCCGGCACGAGCGCCTTGAAGCCGTCGAGCACGGTGTCGATCATCTCACGCGGGTGGCCGTCGGGCATCCAGTCGACCTGACCGGAGTTGCCGGCCCAGTCGCCCAGCTGCATCTGCGCGTCGTCGGCGAGCGGGCCGACGACGGCGATGCGCTTGGGGCCGTCGGCCGCGGACGGTTCGAACGGCAGCGCGCCGTTGTTCTTCAGCAGCGCCACGGATTCGCGGGCCACCTCCAGGTTGAGCCGCTGGTGTTCATCGGAACCGATGACGGCCTTGATGCGTTCGGTGTCAGGCAGGCGCGGATCCTCGAACAGGCCGAGGCGGAACTTGAGCGCCAGGATGCGGGAGACGGCCTCGTCGATCAGCGCCTCGTCGAGCATGCCGGTGCGCACGGCCTCGATCGCGCCCTCGTAGAACTGCGGCGTGGTCATGACCAGATCGTTGCCGGCCTTGACGGCGTCGGCGGCCGCATGCGTGTAGTCCGGCTTGACGTGCTGCTCCCAGACGGAGCGGCCGACGTTGTCCCAGTCGGTGATCAGCGTGCCCTGGTAGTTCCACTCGCCGCGCAGCTTTTCGCTGAGCAGCCAGTGGTTGAATGTGACGGGCACGCCCTCGATGGATTCGTAGCCGAGCATGAACGTGCCGCAGCCCTCCTTGGCCACGCGTTCGAACGGCGGCAGGAACCAGGATTCGAGCTTGCGGTGCGAGAGATCGGCCTCGGAGGCGTCGCGGCCGCCCTGGGTTTCGGAGTATCCGGCGAAGTGCTTGGCGCAGGCCAGGACCGCATCCTTGGGCAGCGGTTCCCCGGCCTTGGCGCCGCCCTGGTAGCCCTTGACGATGGCGGAGGCCATCTCGCCGATCAGCGTCGGATCCTCGCCGAAGGTTTCGCCTACGCGGCCCCAGCGGGTGTCTCGGGCGATGCACAGCACCGGGGAGAACGTCCAGTGCACGCCGGTGGCGGCGACCTCCTCAGCGGTGGCGCGGCCCGCGGCCTGAACCTTCTCGGGATCCCAACTGACGGCCATGCCGAGCTGCTCGGGGAAGATGGTGGCGCCCGGCCAGAACGAGTAGCCGTGGATGCAGTCGTCGCCGATCAGCACGGGGATATTCAGTCGGGTTTTGGTGTCCACGGCCTCCACCACGCGGGGCAGGTCCTCGGGCCTGGTGTGCAGGACCGAGCCGACATGCTTGTTCACGATGAGATCGTCGAGGTCGGCGCTGCGGGCGTCCAGCTGCATCATCTGGCCGACCTTCTCCTCCAGGGTCATGCGGCCGAGCAGGTCCGCGATGCGCTCCTCAACGGGCAGGTCGGGGTTCTTGTAGGGCATGGTGGCTTCATCGGCCATGGCTATCGCCTTTCTCCATCGAACGTATAGGTCCCTTACCGTTCGGCATTATACCCGCGACGACTCATCGACGTTCCGCGTTCAGCCCGGATATCCAGCCGTTGCGCCACGCATCGGACAGGGACCACGGCTCGCGCCCCGGACGCGGGCCGGAACCGTCGCGCAGCCGGCGCAGCTGGTAGCTCCAGAAGATGTGTCCGGCGCCGGCGTCCCACGTCCGCCGCTGCATCGCGGCGAGGTCGCGGTAGATCCGGTCCTCGGCCGATTGCCGTTCCGACGGTTCGGCGCGGCCCGCCGCACGCCCCGCCGTCGCGTTCGCCAGGCTCCACTCCCCCACGACCACCGGCGTATGCCGCGCCGCACGGCGGATGCGCCGCTCATTCCATCGGAGATACGCGCGGTACGCCCGCATCGCACGCACCGGACAGAACGCGTCGAGTCCGACCAGGTAGATATGCGTGTCCAGCATCACGTTGCGCATCCCCTCGCGCACGAACCAGTCGCCCCACGCGCCCAGCCGAAACCCGTCGTGGAACATGATGACAGCCTCCGGCCGCAGCACGCCGCGCAGCCGGCGGTAGGACTCCCGGTAGAACGCCTTGAGGAAACGCATCGGCACATGCCCGCTGCCGCGTGCCTCCGCCGCGTCGCGGGCGGCGCCGGTCGAGGCCGCGGTGCGGTAGACCAGCCAGCTGACCGGCTCATTGAGCACCTCGATGCCGAACAGCGCCGGATCGTCGCGATACCGTGCAGCCAGCCGGGTCAGTACGTCCAACGCGAACCCGACGGCCTTCGGACTGCGGTGCCAACGGCACACACCGGTCAGTCCGCCGTTGTCGTACCCGTTCTGCGAGCCGGGCACGGTATGCAGGTCGATGAGGACCTTGAGTCCGGTGGCGTTGGCCCAGTCGAACGCACGGTCGAGGAACCCGACGCAGCCGGGATGCCCCGGCACGTCGCCGAAGATGAAATACGGCACCGGGATACGCACCAGGTTGCAGCCGTGCGCGGCGATGGCACGGAAATCGTCGAGCGTGACGTAGGTCTCGCGATGGCGGCGCAGGAGACGGTCGAGGGCGTCCGACGGCATGGTCCGGTGCATCCAGATCTCGTCGGCTTCGCCGCTGGCGCGGAACAGCCCGGGCGTCATCCAGCGTTCCAGCACGAGCCAGTTGCCCAGATTCACCCCGCGGATCGGTTCGTCGAAGCCCAACGCCACCCCATCACCTCCATCCCGTGCAACATTCCCTCCCATCATCGCACACCGGCGCCGCTTCGGAGCGGCCTCGATCTCACCAACCCCCTTACCCGGTACATATACGGACTCTGACACATTCGGCCCTTTCTCTCTCCCGGACAACCGCGGAATTCCGGGGTTTTCGGCAATAGATCACGGTCACGATAGATCAGAGTCCGGGAACCGTCCAAATCAGCCGACGACGACGGCCACGCTCCACGGGCCGACGGTCAGGTCGGCGCCGGTCTCGACTTTGTCGCCGGCCTTCGGGGCGCCGGCGAACTCGACGGTCGGATCGACGGTGCCGTCGGAACCGATTGTGACCGGGGCCACGACGACCTCGCCGGAGACCGGGCTGGCGAACGTGGCCGGTTCGGCCGAGTAGTTGAGCAGGTAGGTCACGCTCTCACCGGCCTCGTTGAAGCCCTGACGCACCGTGATGGTGCCGGCGAGCGGCAAGCCCGCGTACTCGATGCCGGCGTTGCCGACGGCCTCGCGCATGACGGCGCGGATTGCGTCGGGGGCCAGCAGCGTGCCGATCCATTCCGCGGTGCCCTTGCCGAAGGCGTGACGGGTGATGGCCGCGTAGTCCTTCCACGCGTAGTGGCCGTAGGAGGCGAGCACCTCGGTGCCCTCGTCGGCCTTGAGCAGCTCGATCAGCGAGAGCGCCTCGGTGTCGGGCGTGCCCTCAAGCGCGCCGGAGAAGACGACCGGCACGTTCTTCGGACGGGTGAACTGGTTGTAGCTCATGCCGAACACGTCGGTCAGGTTGTGCGGGGCACGGTCGTGCCAGACGGTCACCTCGTCGTCGGTGACGAACGAGCGCATCGTGGCCACCAGATGGCCGCCGTTGGCGACGAACTCGCGCAGGTTGTCGGTGGTCTCCTGCGGGGTGGCATACAGCGCCGGGGCCACGATCATCTCGTACTTGGCCAGGCGCTCGGCGGGGGCGTCGACCGGCACGAAATCGCATTCGACGTTGAGCTCGAACAACGCGTCGTACACATTGCGGACCACGTCGTTGTACTTCAGGCTCCCGCCGAACGGGAAGCCCGCCTCGATGAGGAACCAGTCGAGTGCCGACAGCGACTCGTTGGAGACCATGATGGCCACCTTGTTGCGCTTCTTCAGGTGGACCAGACGCTCCCCCACCTTCGGGTCGGCGATCTCGTTGCCGAACACGCCGGCCTCGCGGTAGGTCGGGTTCGGCTCCAGGTCGTGGCTGAGCAGACCCTTCCAGTAGGTTTCGAAGGAGTTGTGGATCGAGTGCCAGTGCCAGTATTCCACGCAGTCGGCGCCGGAGGCGAGATGCGAGTAGGCCTGCAGTCGCAGCTGGCCGGGGAACGGCAGCCAGCCGTGCTGGCCCTGGGCCTCGGTCTCAAGCACCAGGTAGTTCGCGCCGTCCTTGGTGGAGCGGGTCATGTCGCCGCCGAAGGCGATCTCCTTGCCGGTCAGGTCGTCCTCGGTCGGGTGGTAGATGTCCACACCGGTGATGTCCACGCCCTGCGCCGCCTTGAAATGGTCGACGGCCGGCTGCACGCCGAAGGAGTAGCCGCGCCACTCGAAGTCGAAGTTGTGGGTGATGAACTGGTCGGGCTTGGCGTACTCGCGCACGATGTCGGCCTGCCACTTGAGGAATTCGGCCACCTGCGCACGACGGAAGCGGTCGAACTCGCCGCGCAGCGACTGGTTGATCGAACCGGTCACATCCGGGAAGTCCTCCCAGGCGTTGATGCGGTTGGACCAGTAGTCCAGGCCGAAGCGGGCGTTGAGCTCGTCCAGGTCGTCGTGGAACTTCTCGCGCAGGTATTTGACGAACAGGGCCTGCATGTCCGGGGAGACTGAGTCGTAGTACTTGGTCTCGTTGTCGACCTGGTAGCCGATGACGGCCGGATGGTCGGCGACATGTGAGATGAGCTTGCGGATGATGCGCTCCGCGTAGAACCGGTATGTCGGGTTGACGATGTCCATGATCTGACGGGCGCCGTACTTGCCCGGGCCGGCCGGGGTGACGGCTAGGACCTCGGGATGCATCTTCACCATCCAGGTGGGCACCGCGTAGGTCGGCGTGCCGACGATCACGTCGATGCCGGCGCGCTGGGCCGCGTCGAGGGCGCGGTCGATATGCGTGAAGTCGAAGACGCCCGGCTGGGGTTCCTCGGTGCTCCAGGTGGATTCCGCGATGCGGATCAGGTTGATGCCGGCCTCCTTCATCATCCGCATGTCCTCATCCACGCGGTCGAGGTCCTTGGGCATGTATTCGTCGTAGTACGCCGCTCCGAACAGGATGCGGTCGGTATGGGTTCGCGCCATGATGTTCTCCTTTGAAAATATGATGCCGTATCCGTTGACGATAGTATCCGAAATATCCGATCCCGCCGCGGCCCACCATGCATGGGGCCGCGGACGTCGGAAGCCTCCCCGACAGGGGAGGCTTGGGATCATTTGACGTTCTTGATGAGCATGATGAACACGCAGCCGACCAAAGCGAAGCAGATCGCGATCGGGAAGGCGAACACGTAGCCCAGGGCGAGCACGACCGAGCTCATGATCACCGGGCCGAGCATCTGACCCAGCGTGGTGGCCAGGTTCAGAATGCCCAGGTCCTTGCCGGCCTCCTCCTTGTTCGGCAGCACATCCACCAGCAGCGCTTCGGGCTCGATCCCCTCGATCGACTTGTAGTGTTCCGGCAGCAGCACCGCATTGACGATCTGCAATCCGATGAAGCCATGTTTTTAGTTAAAATGTTTAGATGTGTTAGATAAAGTTAGATAAGAAAGGGTCTTCGCACTACCTCGAGTTTCAAAACGACAGGGGCGGAATTCCGCCATTGCGAATCCCGAACCCCGAAGTAGTGCGAACCCCACTCAGCGGTACCGGTCCCAGACCGGCGAGGGGAAGATCATCCGCTCGAAGACCAGCCACTCGTCATACATGTCGATCGGCGGTTCGCGCAACCACCGCAGCTGGATGCCGTCCATCGCCTCGATGCACTGACGCACCACCGGCATCATGGTCTCGTCCCAGGCGCCGACCTCAGGCGGCAGACTCCACGGGAACCGGCTGTAATAGTCCCAGACCGACAGCGGGCGGTTGCGGAAATAATCATAGAGCGGGTGCTCGGGGTTGAACGCCTCGGACTCCAGCACCATATACAGCTGCACCATCATGCGGCGGGCGGCGTTGTGGCGCACCAGAAACCGCAGATACGCAGGGAACAGCGGGGCTTCGGGATCGCTGCCCGGCAACCCCGAAGCCAGGAAGTCGTCCGGCGTGCCGGAGGCATCGTACACATCAGTGATCAGCAGCTGCAGCAACCCGTCCTTGTTGCCGATATAGTGCAGCAGACCAGGCTGACTCATACCGACCTCATCGGCCACATCCTTCAGCGAGATGCCGTTGAAACCCCGTTCGCTGATCAGTTTCGCTGCCGCGCGGGTGATCTCCCCCATCCGCTCCTCAGGCGTCTTGCGTACCCTCTTCTGCTTCACCATGCCGCCCAGTCTAGCGCACCGGGTCAATAAGCCCCGAAAGCATCTCTTTGCGGACTCTGACACATCTCGGCTGTCACAAGCTTCTTGCGTATCCGCGGAATTCCGCGGATTTACCGAAATGGTTCACGGTCACGATGTATCAGAGTCCATAGGAAAAGACCCCGTGGGAGGAATTCCGTAGGGAGAGCCCTCCACAGGGAGAGCTCTCCATCAGAGGGCTCAGTCGGCGGTCTCCATGCCGTCGGTCCGGCCGCCCTTGACCGGGGCGTCCAGACCGGCCGCATGCGCCTTCTTGGCGGCGGAGATCATCAGCTTGATGCGGTTGAGCTGGTTCGCCTCGCTGGCACCCGGATCGTAATCGATCGACACAATGTTGGCCTGCGGATACAGGCGGCGAATCTTGCCGAACATGCCACGGCCGGTCACATGGTTGGGCAGGCAGGCGAACGGCTGCGCGCAGATCACGTTTGGGCAGCCCTGCTCGATCAGTTCCAGGATCTCGGCGGTCAGCAGCCAGCCCTCGCCGGCCTGCACGCCGACCGAGGTGACGGACGCGGCCTTCTTGACCAGCTCGGGCATCGGCTCATCCTGCTGGAACTTGCCATGCGCCAGATCAATGGCCGCACGCACCGGGTTCAGGTACCGGTCGAGGCCCCACCGCATGATGCCGTAGGTCACCGGATTGCCGCCCTTGCCCAGATAATGCTCGTTCCACTCCGAGATGTACGGCTTGGTGGTCATGAACTCCATGATGCCCGGCACCACGGCCTCACAGTCCTGCGACTCGATGACATCGACCACATGGTTGTTGGCATCCGGATGGTACTTGACCAGGATCTCACCGACCACGCCGACGCGCACCTTGCGCGGGACGTCCTTGAGCGGCAGCGCGTCAAAGGATTTCACGATCTCCTTGACCAGCGTCTGATACGGCAGGAAGCCCTTGCCCAGCACCTTGGCGGCGGTCTTCGAACGGCCATGGTGCTCGATCGTCTCACGCACGATCGTGTCCCACTGCCGATACAGCGCGTTCGCGCTGCCGGGCGTGACCTCATACGGGCGCACGCGGTACAGGCATTTCATCAGCAGATCGCCGATGATCAACGCCTTCAACGCGCGGTGGATGAGCTGCGGGGTCGGCTGGAAGCCGGGGTTGTCCTCCAGGCCCTGCGTCGAGATCGCGATGACCGGGATCTGCGGATAGCCGGCGTCCACCAGCGCCTTGCGGATCAGGCCGAAGTAGTTGGTCGCACGGCACATGCCGCCGGTCTGGGTGATGGCCAGCGCCACCTTGTCCGGGTCGTATTTGCCTTCAAGGATCGCGTCGATGAGCTGGCCGATGACCATGATGGCCGGATAGCAGGCGTCATTGTTCACGTATTTGAGGCCCACCTCCACGTCCTCATGGCTGGCGTGCTCGAGGATGTCGAACTTGTAGCCGGCGGAGCGGATCACCGATTCGACCAGCGAGAAGTGGATCGGGCTCATCTGCGGGGCCACGATCGTGTAGTCCTTCTTCATGGACTTGCCGAACGGGATCTTGTTGGCGTACTTGGTCAGCGTGGCCGAGTTGTGCGCCCCCTTCTTGCCCTGCCCCGCTGCGGCGTTCCGCGAGGCGTCCCTGACCGCCTGGGTGAGCTTGGGGTTGCCGCGCATGACGGTGTCGAGCATGACCTGCCGGCCCGGGGTCGGCGCCTCGGATCCGGTCTTGCGGAATTCGCCGGTCTTCGGCCGCTGCGCCGCAGCCAGCGCCGCTTCGGCGGCGGCCAGCTGCGCCTTGGCGGATTCGACCGCATCCTGCGCGGCCTTCAGCTCGGCGTCGGATGCCGCGGACCGTTCGGCCTTCGGGGCCTCATCCGTGGCGGATTCGGCCGACCCGGCGGCTGCGGCGCGCGCGGCGTTGGATTCGCGCTCCTCGACCGCGGCCTTGAGCGAACGCAGACGGATCTTGGCGGCGCCCAGGTTCGAGACCTCGTCGATCTTGAGCATGGTGTACACGTCGGCCTTGTCCGCCAGGATCTCCGCCACCTGGTCGGTGGTGATGGCGTCCAGGCCGCAGCCGAAGGAGTTGAGCTGCACGAGTTCGAGCCCCGGGTAGGAGGCCACGAAGTTCGCCGCCGCGTACAGGCGGGAATGGTAGGCCCACTGGTTGGTCACGCGCAGCGGCATGCGGGTGGTGACCTTGCGATCGTCCACGTGGCGGAAACCGTTGGCGTTGCGCTTGCGCGGGTCTTCCTCGCCTTCGGACAGATAGTCGCTCAGATGCAGCTTCTCGCCCGGCTGCAGCTCGCAGATCGAATCCTCGGAGAGCACCACCATGCCCAGCGAGCAGATCGTCTCGGGAATGCCGTGGTTGATCTCGGGGTCGATGTGGTACGGACGGCCAGCCAGCACGATGCCGCGGCAGTCGTGTTCCTTCATGTACGCCAAGGCGCGCAGGCCCTCCTGCTGCACGTCGTACTTGAAGACCTTGTCCTCGGCGTAGGCGGCCTTGACGGCCTCCTGCGCCTCCTCGCGGGTCACGTTCGCCCACGCGAACTCCTCCACGATGCGCTCGACCATCAGCTCGTGGTTGGCCAGGTTGAAGTACGGCCGCATGTAGCGGATGCCCTCTTCGCGCAGTTCGGGCATATTGGCGCCGATGACCACCGGATAGTTGGCCACCACCGGGCAGTTGTAGTGGTTGTCGGTGTTGTCGACCAGGTTCTCCTCGTAGCTCACGCACGGGTAGAAAATCGTCTTCACGCCCTTGCCGAGCAGCCACTTGATGTGGCCGTGCACCAGCTTGGCCGGGTAGCAGATGTTCTCGGAGGCGATCGACTCGATGCCCGTTTCGAACAGTTCATGGCTGGAACGCCCGGAGATCACGACCTTGAAGCCCAGCGAGGTGAGCAGCGTGAACCAGAACGGATAGTTCTCATACATGTTGAGCACGCGCGGGATGCCGATCTCGCCGCGGGTGGCCTTCTTGTCGGTGAGCCTGCGGTAGGCGAAGCACCGCTTGTACTTGTAGTCGTACAGGTTCGGCCGGTCGGAACGCTGCTTCTTGGCGTCGCCGCCGCGTTCGCAGCGGTTGCCGGTCACGTAGCGCGAGCCGTCGGCGAATGTGGTGATCGTCAGCTTGCAGTGGTTCTGGCACAGCTTGCACACGTCACGCGTGCTGGTCATCGTCAGGTTGTCGAGTTCCTCGCCCTTGAGGATCGTGGACTCGGTGCCGTCCTCATAGTGCATGCGGGCGGTGAGCGCGGCGCCGTACGCGCCCATAAGCCCCGCGATGTTCGGGCGGGTGACCTCGCGCTCGGTGAGCAGCTCGAATGCGCGCAGCACGGCGTCGTTGAGGAACGTGCCGCCCTGCACGACCACCGTATCGCCCAGTTCGCCCGAGTCGCGCAGCTTGATGACCTTGTACAGCGCGTTACGCACCACCGAATAGCACAGGCCCGCGGCGATGTCCTCGATCGAGGCGCCTTCCTTCTGCGCCTGCTTGACCGAGGAGTTCATGAACACGGTGCAGCGCGAGCCCAGGTCCACCGGATGCGTGGAGTTCAGCGCGGCCTGCGTGAACTGCTCGATGGTCAGGCCCATCGACTGCGCGAAGGTCTGCAGGAACGAGCCGCAGCCGGAGGAGCAGGCCTCGTTGACGGCGATCGAGTCGATGACGCCGTCGGTGATGGCCAGGTACTTCATGTCCTGGCCGCCGATGTCGATGACGGCGGTGACGCCGGGGCTGACCATTTCGGCGCCGCGGTAGTGCGCCATCGTCTCGACCACGCCCTCGTCCAGGTGCAGGCCGGTGGTGATCAGGCCCTCGCCGTAGCCGGTGGCGCAGGAGCGTGCGATCCACGCACCCTCGGGCAGTTCGGACTGGATGCGCTTGACGATGTCGATGGCCGCGGTCAACGGGCTGCCGTCGTTCGTGGCGTAGCTGGACCAGACGATCTCACGGTCGTCGTTGACCAGCGTGGCCTTGATGGTGGTCGATCCGGCGTCGATGCCCAGGAAATGCGGGCCGGACGCGTCCTCCAACGTGCCGATGTGCACGTGCTCACGGTGGTGCCGGGCGTTGAAGGCCTCGCGGTCCGCTTCGGTCGGGAACAGCGGGGGCATCGTCGGGGTGTTGACCGGCAGGTGTTCGAGTTCGTCCAGACGCGTCAGGATGTCGGCGCAGGGGCGAGCCTCGAAGTGTTCGACGGAGTCGAGCTTCTCCGGCTGCCCGGCCAGCAGGGCCGCGCCGAACGCCACGTACAGATGGGCGTCGGTCGGCACGATGAATTCGTCGACCTTGCCTTCGAGCGCCCGATGGAACGCCTCGCGCAGCTCGGACATGAAGAACAGCGGGCCGCCTAGGAAGATGACGGTGCCGTGGATCGGACGGCCGGACGCCAGACCGGCGATGGTCTGGGTGGCGACGGCGGTGAAGATGGAGGCCGCCAGATCCGGCTTGGCGGCGCCGTCGTTGATCAGCGGCTGCAGGTCGGTTTTGGCGAACACGCCGCAGCGGGATGCGATCGGATACAGCGTGGTGTAGTGCTTGGCCATCTCGTTGAGGCCTTCGGCGTCGGTGTCCAGCAACGTGGACATCTGGTCGATGAACGCGCCGGTACCGCCCGCGCAGGAGCCGTTCATACGCTGCTCCGGCGTCGGCTTGAGATAAGTGATCTTGGCGTCCTCGCCGCCCAACTCGATGATGACGTCGGCCTGCGGGTATTCGGCGTCGATCGCCTCGGTCTCGGCGATGACCTCCTGGATGAACGGTACGTGCAGGCTGTCGGCGAGCGCCAGACCGCCGGAACCGGTGATGGCCAGCCGAACCGGCTCGTCACCGCGACCCTGCCCCACCAGTGTGGTGTGGATGTCCTCCAACAGTCCGGCCACGGTGGCGCGCACATTGGCGTGATGACGGCGATAGTCGGAGAACAACACGCGTTCGAGCGCATCCTCCTGATCGAGCACCACGGCCTTCACCGTGGTCGAGCCGATGTCGAGTCCTACGCGCAGCGGCTTCATATCGCTCCTCTCGGCCGCGGTATTCGCGGTATCCACCATGTACACCTCGTTCGATTCAGCGCCGGGACGGTGTCTCCAGGAACACCGCATACGCCCGGTTACCCATATGTAATATAGTCGGGGACCGGCCCAAACCACGCCCCGAACGCCCATATTGTCGTTTGGCGAACGCATTCGGCGTTGTCCCGGTATCCCATCCGTCCCGTCGGCCGCGCGCCACCATATACTGGTGCCATGAACACTTTTCTGCTTCGTGACGTGGTCAATGCCGACTCCTCCGCCTCCATCAGCGACTATGGCGCCCATGTGCTGACATGGACCCCCGCCGGACAGCCCCCGGTAATCTGGCGCCCCGCCGCCGTCCAGCTGCGCGAGGGCACCGCCATCCGCGGCGGCGTGCCGATCATCTTCCCCTGGTTCAACACCGGCTGGGATGGCGGACGCCCCGTATCCAAACAGCCGAAGCACGGGTTCGGCCGCGTGGCCTTCTGGTCCTTCGACGCGGATGCCTCGTCCGATCGGCATGTCCGGTATACGCTGGATTCCGCCGATTTCGGCGACGACCTGCTGGCACAGCTCAATTCAGGCGACCACCCCCGTTTCCACGCGACCTATGACGTCGAGATCGGCGAGCGGATCGCCATGACCCTGACCGTGACCAACGACGGCGACGAACCGCTCACCTACGAGGCGGCGCTGCACACCTACCTGCATGTGGGCGATGTGGAGCGGATCGCGGTGCACGGTCTGGAATCCTGCGAGTATCTGGACAACACGCAGCCTGGTGTCCCCCACTGTTCCGCGACCGGCGAGCCGATCACGTTCGACGGCATGGTCGACCGGACGTATCTGCGCGGGGATGAAGCCGACACTCCCCTCGCCATCGACGACCCGGTGCTGGGGCGCACAATCGAGATCATCAATGCCGGCGCACCGCAGGCGGTGGTCTGGAATCCGGGCCAGGCCGCCGGCGACGCGATGGGCGATCTGGCCGTCGGCGAATGGCGCGGCTTCGTCTGCGTGGAGGCGGTGGCCCGTCTCGACCGGAGCGTGACGCTCGCGCCGGGGCAGACGCATACGCTCTCGCAGACGCTGTCGGTGCGCTGATCGACACCCTCCACCGTCTTCACTTGCCGAGTCATCCGGCGCCCCGATGGCTCAGCAAGTCAGGAGGCCTGCTGGCCCTCCCCCGCCTCGCGGTCCTTCAGGTAGATCTCGGGGATGTCGCGCTCTTGATCGTGCAGCTTGGCCCAGATCACCGGCGCCCCGGCGGCCAGCGACTTGGGGACGTCCAGGATGCGCTGGTTGGAGCTGCCTCGGAACTGCAGCAGGGAGTCCTTGAGCGTCCTGATGAATCGGCCATCGACCAGCACATCGATGAGTTCCAGCAGTTCGCGCTTATCCGGCGTCTCGCCGGGGCGCATGAGCTCCTCCCAGGTGTACCCGGTCCAGGACCAGATGTCCTTGGTGTGGCCGAACTCCCTGCGGATGCGGCGTGACAGCGGGATGAGCACCGGCGTGGCCAGCAACGGTTCGCCGCCGAGGAAGGTGATACCCTGCACGTAGTCAGGCCGCAGGTCCTCGATGATCCTGTCCTCCAGCGCCTGCGTGTACTCGTGGCCGGCCTGGAAGTCCCAGATCGAGGCGTTGAAGCAGTCCACGCAGTGGAACGGGCAGCCGGAGACGTACAGCGAGTTGCGCACACCTTCGCCGTCGGTGACGATGAAGGTCTTGTAGTCGGCGATCATGCGCTTGGACATGCGCCGGCCGTCCCACTGGCCCGCCTTCGGGTCGTTGGCCAGCCCACCGGAGGGCACGGAGGGGCCGCGGCCTGTCTCCCCCGCGGCGAAGTCGTGGCGGGTGGTTTCGGTGGTCCTGCGCAAGTCCGTCATGCCGTCTCCTTCATCGTTGATTGCCTGCCGCCTCGGTGCATCCGTATGCATCCGTAATGCTGCATCCGTGGTTTGGATGACGATTCGCGGGTAAGGCTGAGGGTGGTTCGCGACGGTCTGCCGCCACGAACCACCCTCCTGCCGCGTACGTCACCACGGCCGTTCCGTCATCGGGAATGCCGGATGCTTACTTGGTCTCCTCGAACCACTCGCGGGTCTCGCCGTCGGCGAGCGTGACGCGACCGGTTTCGCCGCTCATGTGCTTGACGCGGTGCGAGATCTCCTCGTGACGGCCGTGCACCATCGGGCGCTGCACCGGGTTGCCCAGGTAGCCGCAGGTGCGCTTGGTCACGTTGCACTTGTCCGGGTCGGAGTTGCCGCACTCGGGGCACTTGAAGCCCTCGTCGGTGGGTTCGAAGTCGCCCTGGAACCCGCAGACGAAGCAATGGTCGATCGGGGTGTTGGTGCCCAGGTAGCCGATGCCGATGTTATAGGCGTAATCCCACACGGCTTCGAGCGCCTTCGGGTTGTCCTGCAGGCACGGGTACTCGCAGTAGTTGATGAAGCCGCCGGAGGCGTGGTACGGGAAATCCTTCTCGAAGGTGAGCTTCTCCATCGGGGTGGGCTGCAGCCACACCGGGTAGTGGAAGGAGTTGGTGTAGAAGTCGTGGTCGGTCACGCCCTCGATCTCGCCGTACTTCTCCCTGTCCATGCGGTTGAAGCGGTCGGTCAGCGATTCGGCCGGCGTGGAGTACACCGAATAGTGATAGCCCTCCGCGGTGCTCCACTGCTTGCACAGTTCGTTCATGCGCTTGACGATGGACAGGGCGAAGTCCTTGCCTTCCGGATCCCAGCCATGGTCGCGCATCCAGTTCTTGCCGTAGAACACGGCGGTCGCCTCATACAGGCCGATGTAGCCCAGCGACACGGTGGCGCGTTCGTTCTTGAACAGCTGGTCCACGTTGTCGTTCGCGCCCAGACGGCCGAAGGCGCCGAAGCGGAACAGGGTGGGCGCGTTGACCGGCGTGGCCTGCTTGCAGCGCATGATGCGGAACTGCAGGGCCTGGTGCGCGATCTCCATGCGCTCGTTGAACAGCTTCCAGAAGCGGTCCTTGTCCCCGTGGGACTCGATGGCGATGCGCGGCACGTTGACCGTGACCACGCCCAGGTTCATGCGGCCGTCCTCCACGTCCTCGCCGGTCTCGGGATCGGTCCAGGCCTGCAGGAAGGAACGGCAGCCCATCGGGGCCTTGAAGCTGCCGGTGATCTTGACGATGTTCTCATAGAACACCACATCCGGATACATGCGCTTGGTGGCGGATTCCAGCGCCAGCTGCTTCAGGTCGTAGTTCGGATCGCCCGGGTCGGCGTTCACGCCGTGCTTGATCGTGAACACCAGCTTCGGGAAGATGGCGGTGTGGTGTTCCTTGCCCAGGCCGCGGATGCGGTTGAGCAGGATGGCGCGCTGGATCTCGCGGGAGAACCAGTCGGTGCCCAGACCGAAGCCGATGGTCACGAACGGGGTCTGGCCGTTGGAGACGCGGTTGGAGTTGATCTGGTACTCCATGGTCTGCATGGCGTCGTAGATGGCCTTGCGGGTGCGGATCTTGGCCAGGATCTCGCGCTCCTGCTCCAGCTCGTCGACGTCGGTGTGGAACGGGGTGTCCATCGGCAGCGGTTCGCGGTTGCCGAAGTGCAGCTTCTTGGGCTCGTTGGCCTTGGCACGCTCGACCTGCTCGCGGGCGAACTCCACCGGCATGCCGTCGGGGATGGTCTCGCGGGCCTCCTCCAGGAACTTCTCGTAATCCTTCTTGGCGTAGGTGGCCAGATGCTCGTCGGCGCGGTTGGCGGTCTGGCCGCCGTACTGGCTGGAAGCCACGTCCTTCATGATCTGGGTGATCTGGGTGGCGGCGATGGCGATGGACTTCGGGCTGGCCATCGGGGCGTTGCCCAGCGTGAAGCCGTTGGCCAGCATGTCCCAGAAGTTCGGCAGCGAGCAGTTGGACTGCGCGGTGAACGGCGAGTAATCGGCGTCGTGGAAGTGGATGTCGCCCTTCATATGCGCGTTCGACACCGCCGGCGGCAGCATGGTGAACGCGGCGGCCTTGGACACGGCGCCGGCCAGCAGATCGCGCTGGGTGGCGTAGACGTTGGAGTCCTTGTTCGCGTTCTCGTGAATCAGGGTCGGATCCTGATTGATGAAGCGGGACACGGCCTCGTTGACGTCGGTGGCCTTGGCGCGCTCGATGTCGCGGTCCAGACGGTAGCTGGTGTAGGCGCGGGCCACGTCATACAGGTGGTTCTCGATCAGCCCGTGCTCGACGAGGTTCTGAATGTCCTCGATCTTGGCGGGGCCGGCGTAGCGCAGCTTGATCTCGCCCTCGATCTGATCGGCGATGCCGCGGATCAGATCCTCCTGCTGCGGGCCCACCTGCTTGTTCAGATCGGTGAACGCGGCCTTGATGGCGTTGATGATGTTGGCCGCGTCGAAATCCACGATACGACCGTCACGCTTCTCCACCAACACGGTGGAGGCGGCGGTGCGCGTTGCTTCCATCATCCGGGTCTCCATGGTCGCTCACTCCTTTATGGCCTGCGCCGCAGGCAAATTACACGTATGAAGTTTTTTCAACTTACATGACTCTACGACAACCCCACCCCGATATCTAGTAGCGGCACGCCGCCTCAACACTAGATGTAGTGATTTTCGGCGTCATTCCGCCAAAACGACAATTGTGTGATTTGGGTAACAGTTTGCGCCGAACAAGGCTCAGCCCGCACCATCATTGGAGACTCGCCGTACGGGCTCCGCGCGCCGCCGATTCACCGACCCGCGCACGTCATCTTGTCCGTTCACCGGAGGAACCTTGTGTGCATGACTGTTGACTATGGATACGGTTCTGCGGCATCGCAGCCTGCGGATACGGGGACATCCGCCGGCCCGCGGCCGCTGGATCAGCTGCCCCGCCTGGCGCGGGACACCACCGCGGAGAACCCCTGGCCGGTCAGCGTGCTGAGCCAGAAATACCACAACGCCGTCGCCAAATGGCCCGAGGCCTGGGTGGAGGGGCAGATCGTGGAGATCAACATGCGCCGCTCCACCTCCGGGTACATCACGCTGCGGGACAATTTCGAGGAGGTCTCGCTGTCGGTGATGGGCTTCAGCCGCTTCGTGGCCAAGGCCCGCGACTTCCGTCAGGGCGACCGCGTGGTGGTGCACGGCAAGGCCGACGTGTGGGTCAAGGCCACGCGCCTGAGCTTTGTGGCCGACGACATCCGCCGCATCGGCGCCGGCGACCTCAAGGCCCAGATCGACGAGCTGCGCAAACGACTCAAGGGCGAAGGGCTGTTCGACGCGGAGAACAAGGTGCCACTGCCAGAATTCCCCGCATGCATCGGGCTGGTATGCGCCCCGCAGGCGCGTGCCGAGGGCGATGTGATCACGAACGTCAACCTGCGCTGGCCGGCGGTGCGGTTCAAGGTGGTTCACGCGCATGTGCAGGGAGCGCAATGCCCGGCGGACGTCATCGCCGCGATCCAGCGGCTCGATGCCGACCCGGAGGTCGACGTGATCATCGTGGCCCGCGGCGGCGGCAGCTTCGAGGACCTCATCGGCTTCTCCGACGAGGGCGTGGTCCGCGCGACGGCCGCCTGCGTCACACCGATCGTCTCCGCCGTCGGGCACGAGGACGATTGGACGCTGATCGACCTGGCCGCCGACCTGCGCGCCTCCACCCCCACCGACGCGGCCAAACGCGTCGTGCCGGACGTGCACGAGCAGTGGCAGCTGATCGCCGGCGCGATCGGCCAGATGCGCATGCGAATCAGCGCCCGCGTGGACAACGAAACCCGCCTGATCGAGGGGTACGCCACCCGGCCGAGCCTGACCCAACCGCAGACCATGCTGGAACCGCACCAGCGATTCGTCGACGACGCCGCGGTGCGGATGCGGCACGGCCTGACACGCATCGTGGACGACGCCACGATGACCGTCGAGAAACTGCACGCCTCCCTGACGGCATTGAGCCCACAATCCACGCTGAACCGCGGCTACGCGGTCGTCCAGACCGCCGACGGGCATGTACTGGACGACGCCGCGCATGCCGCCCCCGGCGACGCACTGACCATCACGCTGAAGCGCGGCACCGTCACGGCCGAAGCCACAGGCACGCAGTTGTGACCCCGCTCGAACCACACCCTGCAACATTCGCACAGGAAAGGAACCCACCGATGACCGACAAGACCACCACCGACGCAACCGACACCGAGACCGCCACCGCACCGGCCGTCGCATCCTCGCTGACCGATGCCGAGCGCGAGGCCATCGCGCAGATGCCGTATGAGGAGGCACGAGACAAGCTCATCCAGGCCGTGCAGGCGCTGGAAGCCGGCGGACTGAACCTGGACCAGTCGATGCGCCAGTGGGAGATCGGCGAGGCGCTCGCCCGCCGCGCGCAGACGCTCCTGGGCGAGGTGCGCGCCAAGCTCGACGCCGCCCAGGCCGAGCAGGCTGCCTCGGCGCAGACCGCTGGTACTCAGTCCAACCTGGACTGAGTCCACTCACTTCGCCTACGGGCAGTCCACCGGACTGCCCGCCACACGGCTCAGCCCAATCGAATCTCGACTGAGTCCCCTCGCGACCTTATCGCCCGTCCGTCACCGTTGTGGCCCGTTTCCATCGCCGGAAACGGGCCACAACTTTCATCGCCGCGCCGATGACATGCGCCGACGCAAACCAACGGCGTCAATCAGGAGACAGCCACGGTGGCCAGCAGGGCGGCGTGGTCGGAGCCGGGAATCTCCACCACCTCGCATTGGCCGGTGCTCATGCCCTGATCGACCACAATATGGTCGATACCCGCGAAGCGCGGCAGCCATGCGCGGTCGGTCGGCCAGGTGAACGCGAACCCGTGACCGGACTGCTGGACCGCGTCCCGGAATCGATCACCCAGGAAGTTGCGGAACGGGGTGTGGTCGGTCGTCGCGTTGAAATCGCCCATGAAGATATACTTCGTGCCGGTGTCGGCGCGCAGCATTGCCAATTCGTCGAGCGACCGCCTCCACTGTTCCCAATACCCGGGCACCGGCGCCGTCGTATGCACGGATACGAAGCGGACGGGCACATCCCCCAGGGTCACGGTGCCGCCGGGCATGAACGAGGCGCTCGAATGCACGTCGTCATCGGCGGGGTCGGCGAGCGGGGCCACCGACCACAGGCCGTTGCCATACACCCCATCGGACGAGGAGACCTGAGCATACGGCAGGTATGTGCCGATGCCGGCGTCATTCAGCGCGGCCACGAACTCATCGGTCGTCTCCTGCAACGCCAGCACCTCAACGCGCTGGTCGCGCACCGCATCCACAATCGCCTGCGGATCGGCCTGCCCCTTGTACACATTCGCCGTCATCACACGGGCGTACCGGTCGGCCGTATTCGCCTGTCCGGCGGCCACCGCGGCGGTAGCCTCCGCCGGCAATTGGACCTGCGGCACGAAGAACGGATACTGCCACCAGACCTCCAGACCGATGCAGGCCACAGCCACCAACGCCACAATCCAACGGCGCGAAATCAGCGCGAACAGCAGCGCCAGCACCGCCGCGATGACGAACCACGGCGTCGCCGACACAATCACCGGCACATACGGCAACGCCTGCAACTGTTCGGGCAGCGCCCGCGCCACCACGCCGACCACCGCAACCAGCGCGCACAATCCCGACAGGATGCGCAGCACGGTATGGCGGCTGCGGCGCTTCGGCTTCGGGCGACGTGCGGATGCGGTATTGGGCATACTTCCTCCCCGTGAACGGTATCGACCATCGACTCTAACCGGCGACACTCCCCCAACGCCATCATCCCCGCGAATCATTCCGGTTCCCTCACGTGTCCGAGGACACCGTGGCGACGGCATCGCCGACCGCAACGTTCCCGGCACGGAGGCAAGGCGGCCCGCTACCGTCCTGGGATGCGTCGGGCGTAGACCCGCCCGCCGTCAGGGGCGGATCTACGCCCGGTGCAGGTCGGACTACAAGCCAATCACCCTGACGCGCTCCTCGACGGGCACGACCGTCTTCTCGCCGACGGGCTCGACGACGTCACCGAAGGGCATCTGGGCGATCAGGTCCACGACCTCCCGGTCGGCGAGCTTCGACGTGCCGGCAAGCGCGTACTGCGAGCGCCGGGATTCCAGCGCGTTGACGAAATTGGACATGTTGGCCTCCTAGCCATGGCTGTGACGGCAATCAATGGCGGCGCCCCGTCTTGGGCCGCCATACGGCCCCGGGTCGCCCGCCGTCTTGCGGACCACGTTACCGTCATGCGGCCCGACACCGCTCTGATGTTCACCGCAGGAATACTGTGAGCTGCATCACCGTTCCGCCGCGCGTCCCGATAATTCCTCCGTGAGAGAAATGCCCGGATGCCGGACCATGTGCTACCGTGGCACCCATGAATTTCATGCTCTGTTGTTGTCGCTGAACACCGCACCCGCGCCGGGTGCCCGACCGTGGTGTGTCACGGACGTGCACGGCCCGCGTTCAGTCGATTCATACCATGCAGAGCTTTCAGACCGCCGCGTCATCCGCGGTGCCGTCACGGCGAATCGCCGATATGAATCCTCCCCGCCCGTTGTGCCAGAAGGCGCATGATGCGCCCCACCGAACGCACCGGCTGCCCGGCGTGGATTCGTTCCCGCGCACAATCAATGTCATCGATTCATCGTCCCAATCCGTCCATCGACCTCGTATAAGGAAGATTCATGCCATCGCAATTCATCGACTGGGCCGCCCTCGCGGCCGCCGTCATCGCCTTCGCCGCGCTGTGGCACCTCAAACGCACCCGTACAGCGGGATTCGGTCTGCGCGTCATCATCGCCACCGTGCTCGGCATCGCGCTCGGGCTGGTCGCCCAGGGCCACACGCAGTACGTCGGGGTCTTCGGCGTGATCTGGTCGCAGGTCATCGCCGCGCTCGTCGTTCCGCTGCTGCTGTTCAGCGTGTTCTCCAGCGTCACCAACCTCGGCGACTCGCTGCGGCTGCGCGGCATGGCGGTCAAGACCGTCGTGTTCCTGCTGCTCAACACGCTCACCGCGTCGCTGCTCACCCTTGGCCTGGCCAGCGCCTTCCGCATCGGCGTGGGCTTCCAGTTCGCGATGCCCACCGACTACCAGCAACGCGAGGTGCCCGGCGTCATCGACACGATCATCAACCTGTTCCCGTCGAACCTGATGGCGAACTGGTCGGCCAACCAGGTCGTGCCGGTGGTGCTGTTCTCGCTGCTCGCCGCCGTCGCCTACACGGCTGTGGCCTCCACCGACTCCGGACGCGAGACGGTCAAGCCGTTCAAGGCCGTCATCGACGCCGGTGACGCCGTACTCTCCAAGGCCACGCAGATCATCGTCGGTTTCACCCCGTACGCCGTGCTCTCCCTGATCGCCTCCGCGGTCGGCGATAACGACATCCTGACGCTGCTGCCGCTGCTCGCCGTGCTCGGTGTGGCCTACCTGTCCATGGCGATCCAGATGTTCGTCGTCCAGCCGCTGATTCTGACCGCCACAACCCGTCTCAGCCCGCTGCGCTTCTTCCGGATGTTCTGGCCGGCCGGCATGGTGGCCTTCACCTCGGAGAGCAGCATCGGCACGATCCCGGTCACGGTGCGTCAGCTGCGCTCCGCCGGCGTGCCCGAGGACACCGCCGCGTTCGTGGCCGGACTCGGCGCCAACCTGGGAATGCCGGGTTGTGCGGGCATGTGGCCGACGCTGCTTGCGGTATTCGCCATCAACGCGCAGGGGCTCGACTACACGCCGTGGCAGTACCTCATGATCGTCGTCCTGACGCTGCTGGTGTCGATCGGCACCGTCGGCGTGCCGGGCACGGCGACCATCACCGCCACCTCGCTGTTCGCGGCCGCCGGGCTGCCGATCCCCTTCATCGCCATCGCCCAGCCGATCTCGCAGATCGTCGACATGGGCCGTACCGCGCTGAACGTGGCCGGTGCCGCCAACACCGCCGTCATCGTCGCGGCGAGCGAGCGTCAGCTCAACCTCGACGCCTACCGCGGGCTCGCCGGGGCGACCGACGGGAACGCCGACGCCCACTCCCCCGCAGATCCCGACCAGGACGACGCGGACACCGCCGAAGCCTCTGCCGCCGAACCCTCCGCCGAAGGCGATGCGGCGCCCGTCGCGCCGACGCCGGCCGCATCGGGCGTGCCGCAGCTGCACCTGGCCCGACCCGCCGGGCAGGACGACGAGATGTGCGGCATCGGGCTGTCGGGCCGCCGCTAAGCGCGGCGCTCCATCCGCCCGACGTGTGCCGTGCCGGCCCGGCTTCGTACGAACGCCGACCGGCACGGCTCCGAGCCCAAACATTACGGGAAACATCGCGCCAACGCCACGAGTTCAGCGTATATATATACTGAGGTCGTACGCTCAGCGAAGAGGGAAGAGGAGGGAATATGACCGGATCCGAATGGATTAAGACGCTACTCCTATTGGTGTTCTTGATCGCACTCTCCCTGCTCATGATCGGCAAACCCGAATGGTTGTGGAAAATCGAGCATTTCCTTGAAGTCAAAGGCGGGGAGCCGACCGACCTCTATCTGGCCGTGATGCGCGTCATGGGCACGTTTCTGTTGATTTTCTCCGTCGGATTCCTCGGATACGCCATCTACACACTCGTCACCGGGTGAGCGCCATGGTCGATGCCGCACACGACGCCATACAGACGCAGAAGACCGCAATCAGGCAGATAACACTAGCCTGCAGGGATGCGATGCCCCAGGAGTTGCGTGCCGCGAAAAGCGACCGTATCGCCACAATGGCGTTGGATTATCTCGATGAACGACTCACCCACCCCGACGGAAACGGTGAACAGGACACGTCGGCCACGGCACCATGCCCGATGCCCTCATCCAAGACGCCCATCGTCGCCGCGTTCTGGTCGTTCGGCAGCGAGGTCGATACGCGGCCGATTATCGCGGGGATCCACGCGCGCGGATGGCGGCTGGCGTTGCCCTGCATGGTACGCACGTCGCGAACGCACCCGTCGCAGCGCCCGGTCGCCACGATGCGGTTCCTGGAGGTTCCCGCCCACCGGATCGACGAGGCGGCCTCCCTGTTCGCCGCGAAACCAATCCGTTCGCACAGCGCGGATGAACCGTGGATGGCGACGTTCCCCGCCGTGCCGATCCCCGACATCGATGCGTTCGTGGTTCCGTTGGTGGCCTTCGACGACGACGGCAATCGACTGGGCTACGGCGGCGGCAACTACGACCGCGCACTGCCGCTCGCCTCGCCGGATGCGACGGTTGTCGGCGTCGCCTTCGAGGAACAACGCGTGACGTCGGTGCCCGTGTCGGAGTATGACGTGCGAATTCCCGTCATATCGGCCTGAATCGTCTATCGCAGCCCACAGCGGCCGCACGAAAAGCAGCTGGATGCCGCCCAAACCGCAACGCATAAGCCTGTACATCACCCGATCCAGTACGGTATCCCGGCTCCGCTATCGCCGCAACACCACAAATCGGCACGCGGAATACCGGGATGCTTGTATACTGGGTTGGTGCTGCCCGGGTAGCTCAGTGGATAGAGCACCGCTCTCCTAAAGCGGGTGTCGCGCGTTCGAATCGCGTCTCGGGCACAAATGACCTCAGAATAGGCCGCAGACCGCGTAGTCGTGCAATCAAAGCAACCGGCCACGGCCAATCGCACATCGATACTGCCGCACGTACCCTTTCGACGCCGTGTATTGATACACAATTGCCCAAAGCACCAAAAGTGTATCCGTAAAAGTTGTTTATTGATACACTTTTGACAAGAACAGCAAAAGTGTATCAATAAACAACCGCGGGCGAGACAACATACCCCGGACGACAATTCACCAGGCGAACATTAACGGCACTTTCGCCGTCCGAGATGCATCGGGAAGGCATCAAGGAATCAGAAACCGCGGCGGGTGCGGCCGAACTGGTCCAGCCAGCGCAGGATCGCGCCCTCACGCAGCGCCCACGGGCAGATCTCGATCTCATCGACGTCCAGCGCCTTCATGATCTCGTCGGCCACAATGCCGCCACCGACGATCTGCAACGTGCGCTCGGGCGTGATGCCGGGCAGCGCCACACGCTGGTCGGGGCTGATGGCGGCCAGACGCGGCAGCCAATCCTCCAACTGGTCGCGGGTCATGATCCAGCTGTCCACGCGGCCAGACTGGCGCAGCATGACGCCCGCCAGACGCGCCAACGAGCGGAAGGTCTTCGAGGTGCCGACCGCATGGTTCGGCACCTTGGATTTCGGGAATTCGTCGACAATCGGCTGGATGATCCTGCGCACATTCTTGTGCGCGGCCTCCAGCTGCTCCGGGGTGGCGGTGCCATCCGCCGGCAGGAACTCCTTGGTCACACGGCCGGCACCCGCGGGCACGCTGATCGCCACGTTGGGATCCTCATCGGAGCCCATCGCCACCTCCAGGGAACCGCCGCCGATGTCCATCAGCAGCAGTCGGCCGGAGTCCCAGCCGTACCAACGACGGGCGGCCAGGAACGTCAGACGCGCCTCGTCCACGCCGGACAGCACGGTCACACCCTGACCGATGCGCTCCTCGATCTGCCCCAGGATGCGGCCGCCGTTCGGCGCCTCGCGCAGGGCGGACGTGGCCATGGCCAGGATCTGGCTGACCTTGCTCTCCTCGGCGAGTTTCATGCCGGCGTCCACCGCCGCGAGCAGGGCCTGCACGCCATCCTTGCTGATGGAGCCGTCCTCTTCGAGATACTGCATCAGGCGCACGGTGGTTTTGACGCTGGCTTCGGGACCGGGTCGGGCGCCCGGCGCCGCGTCGACGATGATCATATGAACGGTGTTCGAGCCGATGTCCAACACGCCCAGGCGCGTGGCGGGAAATTCAGGATTGACCATGGGACATGACGTTACACGTTGCAAACGTTGTCAGCGTAGGAAGGGAATCACATTCCGGAATCGTTATGCCGCGAAACCGGGGGCACGGCGCACTGCATCAACTCGCTGTATCCGACGGCACCGCCGGTGCCGCGTCCCCGCCGACGATCTGGGTGTAGAGCCGTTCAAGCCGTTCCTGCCGCACCGGCTTGGCCAGCTCGCACTCCCAGACCACGATGACGCGCCAACCCATCGCCTCCAATGCGGCATGCTGCGCACGGTCGCGTTCGCGGTTACGCAGCAGCTTGGCCGACCAGAATTCCACATTGCTTTTCGGCATCGAATGCTTGGTGCAGCCTTCGTGCATATGCCAGAAGCAGCCGTTGACGAACACCACGGTATGCCACTTCGGCAGCACGATGTCCGGATGGCCCGGATAGCGCTTGTCGTTCTTGCGGAACCGCAGCCCGCGAGAGAACAGGTACCGGCGCACCATCACCTCGATCGAGGTGTCCTTGCCGCGGATATGCGACATGGTGTAGCTGCGGGTGCCGCGCTCGTATTTCTCCGGTTTCGCCTTCACGATTCCCCATTATCGCATCCGACCCGAGCCCATCGGGACCCCCGTCATACCGCCGCTCCGCCTACAATGGGTAGCGTTGCATCAATATGACGGCATAACCAACCCCATCGGACTTCAAGGAGGAACGATGAGCAGACTCAACGGCAACCGTGCGCAGGCGCAGGCCGAACATCTCAAGGTGAACGTGGCGATCCTCGGTGCAGGACGCATCGCCCATGCGATGGCGACCACGCTGGTCAAGATGGCGGCCGACCCGCACTACGCCGACCTGGTGGCCCCGTACGCGGTGGCCGCACGCGACGGCGAGCGCGCCGCCGCCTTCGCCGCACAATACGGCTTCCCGGTCTCCTACGGTTCGTATGAGGAGCTGCTGGCCGACCCGCAGGTGGATCTGGTGTACATCGCCACCCCGCACAGCCTGCATGCCGAGCAGGGCATCATGTGTCTGCAGGCCGGCAAGAACATCCTGGTGGAGAAGTCGTTCACCGCCAACGCGGCGCAGGCGCGCGAACTGCTGGCCGTGGCCGAGGCGTCGGGGCTGCTGTGCACCGAGGCCATCTGGACGCGCTACATGCCGTCGCGCCGCATGATCGACGACATCGTGGCCTCGGGCGTGATCGGCGAGGTGAAGATGGTGGACGCGAACCTGTGCTACCCGGTGTCCGGCAAGGCGCGTATGACCGATCCGATGCTGGCCGGCGGCGCGCTGCTCGACGTCGGCGTATACCCGCTGAACTTCATTGACATGGTGCTGGGCCCGCGTCCGATCGATCGCATCGTGACCTCGATGACCCCGTACGAGACCGGCGTGGACGCGCACGACGCCATCACCCTGCACTATGCGGACGGCACGATGGCCACCGCGCAGGCCTCGATGCTCGTCTCCTCGGACCGCGGCGGCTACGTCTGGGGCACGGACGGCTATATCGTCTGCCAGAACATCAACAACGTGGAGGGCATCGACGTCTATAACAACGATCACGCCCTGGTGGCGCATCATGACGTGCCGGCGCAACTGACCGGCTACGAGTATCAGGTGGCCGACGCGGCGAACGCCATCCTGGACGGCCTGACCGAGTGCGCGGCCATGCCGCATGCCGACACGGTGCGCATCATGGAGCTGATGGATCAGGTCCGCAACCAGTGGGGTCTGACTTATCCGTTCGAGTGATCGATCACACGGACCACGACGTAAACGCGGGGCGGTCAGGAACCTTGGTGATTCCCGACCGCCCCCACATGTATCACGGTCCGCATGTATCACGATACGTTCGCATCTTGCAACGACGTGTGTTCCGACGGACCGCCGCGACCGGTATTGCAGTCCGTCAGCCGCTCACTGCGGCAGCGTGACGGTTAACGGCGAACCGTTGTCGAACGTCACGGTGTACTGGCCGTTGCCGTTGTCGGTCCAGGTGCCCGTGGCGTTGGACGGCTCCTCGCCGAACGCCGTCATACCGGCCTCCACCGTGCCGTCGGCGTTCGCGGTGATGTGGATCTCCGCCGAGAACGTGAGCAGTGAGCCGGACAGGCCCCAGGTGCCGACGATGTTGCCGTGCGCCGCGTTCTTCGGGGCGGTGACCTCCACCTCGATGGCATCGACCATGGCCGACCCGATACCGCTGGAGTCGGCCTGCCCGATCAGCTCGGACAGGGTCATCTCGCCGTCGCCGGTCGAGGCCTTGATATCGCTCAACGGGTAGCGCACGTTGTCGCCGTCGACGGTGCCTTCACCGATGACGCCCGCCAGATAGTCGCCGCTGCCGCCGGTATCGGAGACCTTGAACGCGCCATCATCCTCGATAACCAGTTCGAAGGTCTGGTAGCCGTTCGACATGGTGTACCGTCCGGCCGGATTCAGGTCGTCACCACGCCACAGGAACCACCAGAGCCCGAACACCACGGCGGCGATCACGGCAACAATGGCGATGACGACACCCGCCACAACACCCTTGGACCGCTTCTTCGGCGGCGCGGCCACCGTACCGACGGGAACATAGGCGCCACCCGCCGGCGCGTACTGGTACGGCTGGCCGTTGTACTGCTCGGCTTGGGGCACCTGCTGCGTCTGCCATGTCTGCGATTGCTGCCATGACGCAGGCTGCTGCTGTGCCGGAGGCTGCTGCCGCCACGACGGTGTTGCGGCGGGGGCAGGGTCCGCCGGGGCTGGCGCCACCGACGCAGGGATCGTCGGGGCAGCCGCCGGCGGCGCAGGTTCCGCCGGGGCAGACGCCGCCGGCATGGGCGTTGCCGGAGTCGAGGCTGCCGGCATGGGCGTTGCCGGGATCGGCGCCGTAGCCTCCACGGGTGGCTCAGCGACCGCAGGGGACGTGTCCTGCACCGACTTGCCGCAGGACATGCAGAACTTCGCGCCTTCGGTCACTTGCGCTCCACAATACATGCAGTATCTCATCATGCACTCCATCTCTCCGCTGAGATCCGATACCACCATTACAGCACACACAGGTTGCGGTCGTCGCACAAATGATGCAGGAACATGGGGGTACCGCATCAAAAGGACCAGCCGGCCAGGCCCAAATGGCACAAAAGTCGCAGCAGTACAACGGCACTGCACCACAAGGACCAGATCATCAAGCCGTATCAGACCATAAGCCGCAGCAACACGAAGGCACTGCATCAAAGGGATCGGTCGGAACAGCCCAACCGGACCATATGATGCAGTGCCACCGTGAATCCGCCGCAGAAGGGTCAGAGGGATCAGCCGGATGCGCCGGCCGTGACCGCTCGGTCAGCGGCGCAGCGAGCACACCTCGCAGGAGGTGTCGCCGGACACCGAGAAGACGCCGGACTCGCGCTCGTCATAGGCCAGCATCGCACCGGCGGCCTCGCCGTCGTTCACGAACACCTCGATGATGCCGTGGTCGTAGAACACCTCGATGCGCTTGACCTCATCCACATGCGTCACACAGGCCAGATCGTCGCTGGGCGCGCCCTGGCTGGAGCAGCGGATCTCGCCATCACGGCATTCCAGGGTCCACCGCACCTCGCCGGTATCGACGAGCACCGCCGTGCAGTCGCCGGTCGGACGGAGGTCCGCGTAATAGGCGTTGCCCGGCACCTGCCAGTCGCCGTCCTCACCGCTCATCGGCAGTTCGCCGCCGATGAGCAGGTCGTAGACCTCGTCAACCGGACGGCTGAACAGCTTGCCGTTGCGCACATGCAGCTCGCGCGGCAGCGACATCGCGCCGTTGGCGCGGCCGGGCGCCTCGCGACGCACCCCGCTGTGGTCGGCAAGCCATCCGATGGCGATACGGCGGCCGTCGTCGTCGCGGAAGGACTGCACCGCGTAGAAGCAGTCGCCGAAATCGCACCAGCCGGAACGACCGACGTCCAGCCGCCCCTGCTCGTCCAGCCGCCCCGTATACCAGCGGATCGGCTGGAAGCAGCCGTCCTTGGTGCGGATGTGCATGATCGCGCCGATGGCCACGTCCGCACCGTCCAGCGGGAATGCGTCCGGGCACTCGTAGGTGCGGCCTTCGGCATAGCCGCGATCGGCCACCATCGGGCCGACATAGGTCCAGGCGTCGTCGGCCAGGTCGGGGGTGTCGTTGCGGAAGGTCACGATCGCCGGGATCCGGTTCGGATCGGGTTGGTCGACATCGGGCTCGCCATGCGGGGAGAGCGTGAACCATCCGCCTTCGTTGGCATTGCTGACGCCGGTCTCGCCCGATGCCGGCACCTGGTCGGAGGGCAGGTTGGTGGCCAGGATCATCAGCGCGCCGCCGAAACCGGTCTCGATCTTGGAGTCGCGGAAGTCACGGCCGAAGTCCGCGCCCTCGCGCCGCACGACGACGGTTTCGGGCCCCGCGGTCAGACTGTCGGTGCTGACGCAGGTGGTCTGGCATTCCTCGACCGTGTCCGGCTGGCCCGGCACTTCGAAATGCCGGGTCAGGTAGAAGCGGATCGCGGCCGCGTCATCGCCCGGGCAGGGGCGGCCTTCGGCGTCGATGGTGATGGCGGAGCCGGAGAACGCGCCGCCGGAGATGCCCCTGCGGGTGTGCAGCTCGCGCTGCGGCTCGAGGATGACCGGCAGGTAGGTCCAGTGCACGAGGTCGCGGCTGGCGGCGTGCCCCCAATGCATGTTGTCCCAGCCCCAGCCGTAGGGGTTGAACTGGTAGTACAGGTGGTACCGGCCCTGGAAGCGGCACAGGCCGTTCGGGTCGTTCATCCAATGCTCCGGCGGCTCGAAGTGCACGGCGGCGCGGACTGGATCGGCGCTCTCCGGGGCGCCGTCGCCTGCCGTGGCCTCGCCGCTTGCGGCGTCGAGCACACGGATGCCGCGGTCAAGCAGATCATCTCCACCGGCCAGATACATATAGGGCACGGTGGCATCGACGATTTCCAGCGTGTACCGCTCCTGCGGGTCGAGGTCGATCTGGAAGCGCTGACGGTACAGGTCGGCGTCCATGACGCGTTCGGCGACGCATGCGCCATCCGCATGCAGACGGATGGTGGGAGCGTGGTCCTGTTCAGCGCGCTGGACGAAGACGTCGAGTTGGGTGTAGCCGTCGGCAGCGAAAGCGCAGGAATCGGCCGACTGCAACGTTGCGTTCATGATTGGGTCCTTTCATTGGTCGGCGACGGCGTCGGCCGTCGGGTCTGCCATGCCCCGTCTGGTGGCAATCGTTTGCCTTGTTGATACCAGTATATCCCCGTAACAAGGCGACACGAGGAAATACGTCCGTGTTATTCGGATGATCGCATCCGGAATGACATCCGGACGGACTCGGGATCAGCCCTGCGACGCAGGGGCCACGGAGTCCTTCTCCACCAGCACGCACGAGACCTGCGCCCGGTCCTGCGTCAATGACGGCAGCGGCGCATGGATGCCCGCGGGCAACATGAGGTTCAGATCGGCAAGCAGCGAGGGGCCGCCCTCCGCAATGGATGGTTCCGGCAGGGCGCTGTCCCCGGTACGCTCGATCAGCGAGATCAGCTTGCGCACGCTCCAGTATCCCATCTCGTAGTGCGGTAGTTCCACCGAGGTCAGCGCCGGGCTCAGGATGCCCGCGATGAACGGCTGGTTGTCCACGCCGACCACCGACAGGTCCCGCCCCACCGTCAGCCCGAGCCGATTGGCCTCACGGTAGGCCAAATGGGCGCGCACATCGTTGAAGCAGAACACGCCATCCGGACGGCACTCGTCGAACAGGCGGGGAACGTCACCGTGCACGTCGTGTTCATCGATGGCCAGCACCAGTCGATCGTCATAGCCGATCGGCGATTCGTCCAATGCGGCCCGGTATCCGGCCAGTCGTTCGCTCTGCGCGACGATCGGCACATCCGCACCGAAGTAGGCGATGCGCCGGCACCCGGCATCCAACAGACGACGGGTGGCCGTATAGCCGATGCCGTACTCGTCCGGACAGATCGAAGGCCGCGCCCCCGCCCTGTCCTCGGCGTCCACCAATACCACGGGCAGGTCGTCGAGCTGCTCGGGGACGTCCACCTTGCGGTGGTACATCATCGCGTAGAGGAAGCCGTCGGCGCCGTACTGCCGCACGATGCCGATCTGTCGGCGTTCAAGATCCGGGTCGTTGCCGGTGTTGACGGCCAACAGGATATACCCCAGTTCACGCGCCGCATCCTGCGCGCCGAGCATGATGCGTCCGGCGAACGGCGTGGTGGCGATCTCATCGCTGACGAATCCGAGGATGCGGCTGCTGCGGGTCTTCAGATTGCGGGCCACCATGTTGGGCCGGTACCCGAGGTCCTCGGCGATGCGTTTGATCTGCCGTGCGATCTCCGGCTTGATGCGTCCACGGTCCTTGCCGTTGAGCACCCGGGAGACCGTGGCGATGGACACTCCCGCCTCCTGTGCCACGTCCTTCATCGTCACCATGCGTATAACCTGTCGCTCCCGTATCCGCGGCACAGTCAACGTGCCGGTCACAACAATCACCTCCTTGTATTATGACTCAGGTCAATGCGCCTCCGCCGATCACAGTGTTGCGATATGCATCCGCATGATTTCCAGAGTGCCGGATTCCACGTACCATCCCACCGCCCCCGGCCTGCGATCGTACAGTCTCATGCCGAAGGCATAGTCACGGTCGAGATACATATGGGCCTGGGTGCCGTCCACAAACACCTCGATCAAATACTCATGGCCATCCCTCAACACACATGGCCGTTCCATCTCTACCGCATAGGGGAAAAGCTGTCCGCCCCGTTCACGCATACGCAATCCGGAACGCCACTCAATCCGTTGATGCCGCGGATCGAACTGCAGGTAATAGCCGTCCGTCAACGATTCGTCGACATGCATCATCAATCCGAATCGCACCGGATCACCGGAATACCTCACACGCGCCGAGATGACGCCGCACTCCGGCATCGGACACCCCAGAGCCGCCGCGAATCCCTGCGAGTCGCCGACAATCGATTCGCCGACGTCATCCCACCGCCCCTGAACCGAAGACAGGCGAACCGGCTGCCACTGCGCGCGATCCAATCGTGCGTCCAGATCCGCCGAGGGAGCGGTGCCCAGCGTGCCATCGGCATGCTGCACCAGACGATGCACCACCATCGACCCGCCCCAGTTCCACGTCCGGTAATCCGCGCCACACTCCGCGGATGGGTCGAAGCCCCACGAGTTCTCACCGCGGGTCGGCGCCCAGCCGAACAGATACCGGTTGCGACCGTCGCTGCCGGTCTTCGCCGCGTAGAACGCACGGGAGTCGAAGGTATCGATTGCGGGACGCACCCATGGTCCCAGCGGTGATCGCGCCATTCGATAGTACGTGGCGAACCCGTCCGTATAATTCGAGAACACCAGATACCACCAGTCCCCCATGCGGAACATATCGGGGCATTCATAGGCGGCCGGATGGATATCCGGGGCGTACAACGGCCGTTCGACACGCCAATGCAGCAAATCGTCGGACACGCACAGTCCCACGCAACCGTTCCTGGCGCTGACGCCGCGCCGGCGGGCCGCCACCAACATCCACCAGCAACGCTCATCCTCGTTCCAGAACACGAACGGGTCGCGCCAGTCGGTCGGTTCATAAATCGACGGATCGGGGCCGAACGCCTCGCCGACCTCATGCCAGTGGGTCAGGTCCCCGCTGGTCGCGTGGCGTACCCACTGACGCTGCGGATCATCATCGAAGGTGCAGTAGAACAGGTGGTACGTGCCATCCACCTCGACCACGGAACCGGTACCGCCGAGAATATGCACCGGCGTCTCCGTGATCCGGTCCGGCCATGCGCCGGACATCCGGTGCCAGCCATGGACCACCTGCTCCCGGGGCTCATCCGGGTTCCAGTTCTTCAGATAGAAGTTCTCGAACCGGCCCGAACGCCGGTCGAAGAACGGAATGACGTCGCCCACCTTGGCGTGTTCCGGGGTGTAATACAAGGACATCTCTGTTCCTTCTTTCGGGACGTATCGGGATTCGGCCCGCATCAGGCCGGATGACGGGCCTTCCACGCCTCGGTGTCGCGCACGTTCAGGCCGGGGATACGGCCGAAGAAGTACACGCATCCGACGGCCACCAGCACCGGCAGAGACAAGCCGAACGCCAGCAGCACGCCGGGCCAGGTCAGCCAGACCAGCACGGTCATCAGGAACCCGACCAGCAGGCACAGCGTGCACAGCGGGCGGCACAGCAGCATCTGCAGGGTCATCTTGACGCACCAGCGGATGTTCTCGTCGAAGTTCGCGCGGATCGCCCAGAACAGCATCGAGAACGCGCCGTACACCACCAGTACCAGCAGCAGCACGCCGGAGCTCAGGTACCCCATGACGCCCGCGTCATGCCAGTTGACCACCGAATAGTCGTAGATCAGCAGCAGCCACAGCAGCAGCTGGGGCCAGCCGGCGATATTGGCCTGCTTGAACTCGCTCTTCCATGCACGATGGAACACCGTCCAGGTCTCCTTGCAGGTCCACCAGTGGTCCTCACTGATGATCCAGGTGCGCCACGTGGCGTATGCGGCGGCGATGGAGGGGAACAGTCCCGCGACCACCAATCCCATCACCGTGTGGACGATAAAGGCGACGTTGATGACGAAGGCCGTGAGGATCGCACGGCAGACCTGTTCATAACCTACGGAGAATCGAGCCAGCATTGCTGTGCCTTTCCATGCGTGAGCGTCAACGATGACGTAGCGCCTATGATGAAAGTTAGCGCGAAACCCCGGGTCGCTCCGCCGACACATGGCACTGAACGACGTGCGGCGCGGGGTTTCGCCGTATGGTCCGGCGGGATACGGCACTCCCGCCGGACCGTGTCATGCTCAGCCCTTGACGGCGCCGAGCATGACGCCCTTGTTGAAGTACTTCTGCAGGAACGGGTAGAGCACCAGCAGAGGCAGGGTCGAGATGATGATGATCGCGAACTTGAGCTGGTCGGCGATCTGCTGCTGATCGGACGCCGAAGCGGCCGACTGCGAGCTGCTCGCGTTGACGATCAGGATCTGCTGAAGCACGTTCTGCAGAGGCCACTTGTCGGTATCCGTGACGTAGATAAGGCCCGTCATGAAGTCGTTCCAATGGCCGACGAAGCAGTACAGGCCGATCACGGCGATGATGGCGCTCGACAGCGGGATCACGATGCGGAAGAAGTACCCGAAGTAGCTCATGCCGTCGATCTGCGCGGCGTCGTGCAGTTCCTCTGGGATCGAGGTCTCGAAGAACGTGCGGGCCACGATCACGTTGTAGGCGCTGATCGCGCCGGGCAGGATGAACACCAGCGCGGAGTTCAGAATACCCAGCTGCTGATAGAGCAGGTAGGTCGGGACCAGGCCGCCGGAGAAGAACATCGTGACCGTGAACAGGAACATGATCACGCGGCGGGCCTTGAACTCGCTGCGCGACAGTGCGAACGCGCAGGGAATCGTGACCACGAGGTTCACGATCGTGCCCAACACGGTGTAGATGATCGTGTTCAGGTAGCCGTTCCAGATCTGGTCGTTCTTGAACACCGCTTCATAGCCGGCGAGTGTGATGTCCTTGGGCAGGAACGTCACCGCACCCGAAGCCACGGCGTTCGGACTGGAGAACGAGGAGATGATCACGAACCACAGCGGGTACAGCACGGCGATCACGACAAGGGCCAGCAGCAGCCAGATGATGACGTCGATCACCCAGTCGCTGGCCTTTTTCTTGTAGTGCACCTTCGGATTGAACGGGATGTCGTCCTTGCTCACCTTGGCGGCGACGGCGACGGTTGCGTTGCTCATGATGGTCACCCCTTAGAAGATGCTCGCGTCGTTGACCTTCTTCGAGATGCCGTTGGCGATCATCAGGAAGAGGAAGTTGATCACGGTGTTGAACAGGCCGATGGCCGTAGAGTACTCGAACTGGCTGCCCAGAATACCGATCTTGTAGGTGTAGGTCGAGATGACCTCGGTGGCGGTCTGGTTCAGCGTGTTCTGCATCAGGTAGATCTTGTCAAAACCGACGTTCAGGACCGAACCCATCTGCATGATCAGCAGGATCGTGCAGGTCGGCATGATGGCCGGCAGATCCACGTACCGGATGAGCTGCAGACGGCTGGCGCCGTCCATCTTGGCGGCCTCATACAGCGAGGTGTCCACGCCGGACAGGGCGGCCAGGTAGATGATGCAGTTCCAGCCGCAGTGCTGCCAGACCTCGGAGATCCAGTAGACCGCCGTGATGGCGCTGGGCTCACCCATCAGGCTTGTGTCGCCGAAGAAGCGTCCGATGATGCCCGACCCCGGCGACAGGAAGATGTTGAGCATCGAAACGATGACCACCATCGAGATGAAGTGCGGCATGTAGGTGACGGTCTGCACGAAACCCTTGACCTTCTTGGAGCCGATCTGGTTGATCAGCAGGGCCAGGATGATCGGGAAGATGAAGCCCATAATCAGGGTCCACAGGCTGATGCGGACCGTGTTCCACATGATCTGACCGAACAGCGGGGACTGGAAGAACTGGATGAAGTACTTGAACCCCACCCACTGACCACCGGTCAGACCCTTGGACGGCTCGAACTCGCGGAAGGCGAGCTGGATGCCCCACATCGGGACATAGGCGAACAGGAACATGAAGATCAGGCCGGGGGCGACCAGGATCCACAGCTGCCAGTAGCGCTCGAAGTGATAGGCGAGCCGCGACATGAGCCCCCGCTTCGGTCGGTTCGACGATACCGACCCGCCCGGAATCGCGGCCGTTTGCGTATGCGTAGCCATAACGTACCTTTTTCTCTATGACGTATGTGTGAGACGTCGGGCGGCTGCCCGTAGGCGAGCGACCGCCCGACGAGGGGATCCGCCGCACGCCGGCGTCCGGCGGATCATAGGACTCGGCTCACTGGCCGATGGCTTCGTCGTAGTACTTCTGCCAGATGTCGATGTTCTGCTGCAGGCCGAGGCTTTCGGCGGTGAGCTGCTGGATGTAGTTGTCCCAGCCTTCCTCCACGCCGCCGTTCTGGACGAACGTGGACAGCTGGTTCATCGCAAAGTTATCGATGGCGGTGCGGTTGTTGGCCAACGTCTCGTTATCCTCCTTGGTCGGGTGGATCCAGATCGGGATGACCTCCTTCTCGGCGTCCACATTGGCCAGGGCATCGCGGCAGGCCTCATCGCTGGCGGTGACCTCATCGGCGTTCGTGTCGTTGATCATCGTCACGCTGTCCGGGATGTAGCCGGCGAAACGGTCCTGCAGTGCGATCACGGCGGTGTCCTTGCGGCCGTTGACGTACGCCTTCTCCGTGTCGATGGTGTACTGGCCGTCGCCGTCATCGGAGACGTAGTCCGGGATGGAGCCGAAGTACCCTTCGACGGACAGCTTTTCGCCGTACATCGCGTTGATGACCTTCATCACCGCGTCCATGTTGACCGCATCCGGGTTGACGCTGAGCACGTAGGCGAACTCGGTGCCATCCATCGAGTAGTCCCACTTGACGTCCTCGTCGGGCATGTCGGCGCTCTGCTTGAGCGGCGGCAGCGTGACGTACTGGTCGACCAGGTCGCCGTATTCGCTGGCGCTCGACCAACCGATGGAGACGCCGGTCAACGCGGTCTTGCCGTCGTTCTGGGTCTGAGAGGCGTACTGCGAATCGTCGCGGGTGAAGGTGTCCTTCGGGATCAGCCCCTCGCTCATCAGCTTGTTATAGAACGTGACGACGTCCTTCATCTCATCGGCCGCATAGTAGCTCTTGACCTGGCCGTCTTCGACGTAATAGCCCTGGGTGGAGGCCGAGTTGCCCATGAAGTTGGTGACGATGCCGGTGGAGTTCAGCAGCACGAGCGGGCTCCACAGGCCGAAGCCCAGATCACGGATGTTCATCGGGATTTCGTCGGCCTTGCCGTTGCCGTTCGGGTCGCCGTCCTTGAACGCCTTGAGCACGGTCTCCAGTTCGTCCCAGGTGGTCGGCATCTGAAGGCCCAGCTTGTCCAACCAGGTCTTGTTGATGAACATGTGCGTGGCGGAGACGCGGTAGCCCTTGCCTCGGTCGGACGGCAGCAGGTAGTAGTGGCCCTCGTCATTGACCATCTTCTCGGCGGTCGGGCGCTCCTCGAAGAACTTCTTGACGTTCGGCAGCTGATCCATGTACTCGGAAAAATCCAGGAAGTTGTCCGGGTACTGGGACACGTCATTCAGGTCGAACAGCGACAGACCGACGTCCGGGAAATCACCGGCCACCATCTTGGCGTTCTTCTGCTGACCCCAGGCGTTGTCGGTGATCTCCTCCCACTCGATGTGGCAATCGCAGGCGGCTTCGAGCTCCTGGGTGAACGGCATATCCTTGACATGCACATCGGTCACGTTACGGCGGACGGTGATGTACACGATCGGCTTGCCGTCATCAGCCGTGGCCGGATGGTCATCTCCCCCACACGCCGTCAGCGGCATCATCATGGCCGCCGCGGCAACCGCAGCTACGGCGAGTTTCACTCCACGAAGACTGCTATGTCTCATTTTCTTCTCCTTACAACATGCGAACGTTGCCTTGTTCCTTCGCCGACGAAGAAGCCCCCACTGCAGGTTGTGCCTTAGGTGGCTCAGAGCTCCATTGCCCGCCGGCTGATTGCGAGTATAGAACGGCAATCGTTTGCCGTCAATCGTTTGCCTTTGGCGTGTCGCACTCGCGGCAAACGATTGTTTCTAAGCTTCTTAGAACGCTACCAAACGGGCGATGCCCCACCCGGACGGTGCCGGATTACCGCGTTCCACGGACCCGAGATTGAGCGCCGACATAAAAAGAATCACCCGGCTCAAAGCGGAATTGGCGCCCTCAATCAGCCGCTGGCGCAAGACACAGGACAGGAATCGCCTACAGTGTTCCACGAAGCATACGCCGCCGTGGCCACGGGTACGGAGGTACGGTACGAAACCATTTCAAAATGCTTTATCAGATTCCGTACCACACTTTTGTGGTACGGAACATCAAAAACCCCACCAAAAAGGTTCCGTACCATACCAGAGCAGCCATGGTCATCCGCTCCTGCAAATAAGGAACCGCGGCCGCCGCTTACCGCGGGCGACGCCAGGCCCGGGTACGGATGGTGTCCGGGAACGGCACGTGCGGCTCGCCCTGATACCAGTAGGCCACACTCGCCACGTCGTCGCTGCGCTCGAACAGCCCGGACTCATCGACTCCGATCTGCTGGAGCTCGACCCGCAGATCATGCTCGAAATAGATCGGGTCGGGGATATGCCAGCGGTACAGGCCGCGCATCACCGGCGTCGCCACATCCCAATAGTCGCTTTCACGCCCCACGAGCTGCTGCGAATAGAACGGGAACCCCATATACGGCCCGGTGTACGTCTGCTCGCGCATATGCCCCGCCTCATCGAACGCGGCGAAACTCCACGCCCCGCCGAAGTAGTCCTCGGTGCCGGTGCTGCACCAGGTGGGGTATTCGTCATCGCCATCGATGTACATCTTGACCTCGCCCTCGCCCCACCAGCGGCTTTCCAACGCGGTCAGCGCCAGATACGTGCCCACATACGCGCCGCGCCCGCGCACACCGTCGAGCACCACATAGTCGCGGCCGGGTTCGGTGAGTCGTTCGCGCCGCCACTGCGCGTGGAAGCGCATCATATCCTGCGGCAGCTCGTCATACGCCGTGTAGTCGATCTGGTAGAAGAACGCCGGCACGTCCTCGTTATGGTCGTTGCGCAGCACGATGCGCGCATGACGGAACGGCATGGCCCAGTAGCAGTTGAGCCCCCGATTGGGATTGACCATCACCGGAATCGAATTGACCCGGCAGGCCTGTGCGTGCCCGCAGCAGAAGAAGTCGCCGATCGGACAGGCCACCGACGGGGCGTCCTCACCATCCCAATAGCATTCCAGGATCAGATTGCGCAGCACATCCGGGCCGGTGGGGCTGGTGCGGTCGGTCACGGTCATCCAGATATGCCGGATCACGCCCGGACCCTCCACATCCATCAGGGTTACGGATTGCCCGGCGGCGATGGTCTGGATGCACGGGCTGCCTTTGCGCGAGGGCCCCAACGCGCTGGCGGCCATGGCGGCACGACCCTTTCCCCCGGTGGGGTTCTCCGCGTTGATGCAACGGCTCCGCCCGCTTGAAGGCATCGTCAACATATCCAACGTTCCCGACGGTATGCCCATAGCAAACGGTGGTATTCCCATTGGCGTATCCATGACGCAAAGACCTCCTTGTACCCTGCACAAACATTCCGACATTCACATCGAACCGGTTTGACACCATCATACAGGCATATGTCCGACGCCACGTCTGCCCCCTCTCACCCGGCCATTCGATCCACAGGCGCGGCGACCAGCATGAATCACCAAGTGCAGGAGCTGACGCCGTAGCTCCACCCGATCATTCGATTCCCAAGCGAAGCGGCATCCCCAGACAACGGCACCGCTCCCGGATTCGGGCAGCACCCCGGATTCGGACAACACCGCCGGATTTCGGGCAACGCCCCCCTACTCCGGCGTCGCCGCTAGCCGCCCAGCAGCGCGAGCAGGTCCTCGCGGGTCAGTGCGGCCATGGAGCCGCCGGTGGAGCTTGAGGCCTCGTCCACGAACCGGTTGGCCAGATCGGTTTTGGACTGCTGCAGGTTCAGGATGCGCTCCTCGATCGTGTCCTTAGCCACGATCTGGTACACGTTCACATCCTGCGTCTGCCCGATGCGGTGGGCGCGGTCGGTGGCCTGGTTCTGAGCGGCCGCGTTCCACCACGGGTCGGCGTGGATGACCACGCAGGCGCCGGTCAGGTTCAGCCCCGTGTTCCCGGCCTTCAGAGAGATCAGGAACACCGGGGTGTCGTCGGCGTTGAACGAGTCGACGAGTTCCAGCCGGCGTTTCTTCGGCGTGGCGCCGGTGATCGTGTCATAGGCCATGCCGATCGACCGCAGCCGTTCGGCGATCAGGTCCAGATAGCTGGTGAACTGGGAGAAGATCAGCACCTTGCGCCCCGCGTCGCGGCAGCTCTCCACCAGCTCCTGGATCGCATCCAGCTTGGCCGAGGGCGACGCCGTACGACGCCTGCCGTCGGACGGCGCATCGAGCTGTCCCGCATTCTCGTAGACCAGCCGCGGATCGCAGCATACCTGCCGCAGCCGGGTCAGCTGGGCGAGCACCTGGATCCTGTCGTTGCGGAAGTCCACGTCGCGGGTCTTGTTGATCGAGGCGCGCAGCCGCTGTTCCAACGCCGCATACAGCCGGCGCTGCTCCCCCTCCAGCTGCACGGTGATGACGTTCTCAATCTTGTCGGGCAGATCCTTGAGCACATCGGATTTCAGACGCCGCAGGATGAACGGCCCCACGAACGCCTGCAGCTTGGCCTGCGCATGCTCGTCGCCGCTCAGCACCGGCTGCTCGAACCGCTCGCGGAAATGCCGGTATGAGCCCAGCATGCCGGGCATCAGGAAGTCGAAGATGCTCCACAGTTCCGCCAGCCGGTTCTCGATCGGCGTGCCGGTCAGCGCGAAGCGGTGCCGCGCCAGCACCGACCGCACCGCCTTGGAGGCCTTGGTCGCATGGTTCTTCACATACTGCGCCTCGTCCAGGGTCATACAGAAGAACTCGATCCCCTGGTAGTCCTCCACATCGCGGCGCAGCAGATCATAGGAGGTGATCAGCAGGTCCGGCAGCGGCCCGCCGTCCATCGCGGCCTCGTCATCATCCGGCAGCGGGGTGGCCGCACCCTGCCAGCCGTCGTCCGTCGCATCGGCGAGCGCCGCGGCCGCGGTCCGCGAGACGAGCGTGACGTCGTCGTCCACGTTGTCCCGCTCCGCGGCGCCGCGCGTCACCTGCGCCCGGCAGATCCGATCGAGCAGCGCCCGCCGCTCCGCCTTGCTCCCGGCCACCACGGCCACGCGCAGTCCCGGCGCGAACCGCCGGCATTCGGCCTCCCAGTTGTATACCAGCGACGCGGGGCACACGATCAGGTTCGGTCCCACCGCGCGCGCCTCGTCGCGCCGCGCCACCAGCAGCGACAACAGCTGCACGGTTTTGCCCAACCCCATCTCGTCGGCCAGGATGCCGCCGAATCCCTTGTCGCACACCGCGTTCAGCCAGCGGAAGCCCTCGACCTGGTACGGTCGCAGCACCTCCGCCAATGACGCCGGTACCGCATACGTCTGCGGATCGACGACGCGCAGACCATCCACATAGGCGCGGAAGCCCTCGTCCTTCGCCTCGTCGTCCACCTGGGCGTCCAGATAGTAGGCGCTGGTCGCCGGCACCTGGACCGGCCCGAGTTCCAGATCATGCAATGTCAGGTCCAGGTCACTCAGCGTCTCCTCCGCCTGTCCGGCATCCACGGCGGACATGTCCAGGAACGCGCCGTTGCGCAGCCGATGGAACCGCTTGCGCCGCCGATAGCTGGCCAGCAGCCCCGGCACGTCCTCCGGATCGATCTCGTCGGCGATCGGCGAGATCTCCACCAGCCCCGACCTGACCGACAGCCCCAGCCGGATCGTCGGCCGCGGCGCGTCGAGCAGCCCGTCGAAGGCGGGTGTGGTGAACACCTCCCCCAGACCGCGCATCACCGGCAGCCCCTCGGTGATCAGCCGCCAGATCGCGTCGTCGTCCGACTCCTCCAGGAACGCCAGCGGCCCGTCCGGACGCGGGAAATAATGCAGCACCGCCTCCACGGCCAGGCGTTCGGCGTCTCGGTCGCGGCGCGGGGCGTCCTCGGCGGTGCCCTCGAAGGCATGGTACCGGCGGTCGCCGTACCGCGCCTGCACGTCGCAGGTCACGCCCATCGGCTCGCGATCCAGATAGATCTCGATCGTGCAGGGCTCGCGCCGCAATCGCAGCATCGCCTCCGGCAGCCGGATCAGGATGCCACGGACGCCGGCGCCCGACTCCCCCGTCTCCGACTCTGCCCCCGACTCCGGCCGGCCGTCGGTCGCGTCGTCCGTCGTCACCGCCGTGAACAACGGTGCCACCGTGCGCATGAACAGGTCGGTATCGCCCGGGGCGACCACCATATCCTCGCCGCGCGCGGTGCCGCACAGCACATCGATGGCCTGCCTGGCCCGCATGAACGCCTGCGAGCAGCGGTGGATCCGCACCTCGTCGCCACCGGAGGCCGCGCCCGAAGCCTCCGCGCGGCGTGACAGACTTTCGGACAGCGACGGCGCGACGGCCACGAACGACGCGGATGACCCCTCCACGATGTCCAACACATCCAATCGATGCCGCACCACATACCCCTCGACGTCGTCGCTCCAAACCAGCGCCAGCCCCAGGTCGGGGTCGCCGTCCACCACACGGACCGGCTCGGTCCGCATCCGGTAGGGGCGCTCGTAATCCAGGAAGGCGTCGGCGTCCACGAACGCAGCCAGCAGCTCGCCGATCTCGTCACCGGTCAGCAGCACGGTATCCGCCTCGGCACCGCGGCGGTAGAACGGCGCGCCGCCGGTCACCGATTCGCGGATGCGCACGGCCCGCTCCAGCACGTCGAGGATGGTGCGCGAGCGCTCGCTCAGGGTGTCGCGGGTGTGTACGAACGCGAGCTTGCGGCCGTAGGAGTGGAACTCCTGGTGCCGCACCGTGTCGATGAACGCGGCCACATCCTTGACCACATAGGCCACCGACCTGCTGGGGACCGTCAGACGGAGCCGCACCGCCCATGACGTGCCGAATCGGCGCAGTTCCGGACGCAGGACGACGCTGCCGATCGGCAGATGCCGGGATACGACGCCGCCCTGCTGTGCACCGGTCGAACCGCCGGATGAGGACATCGCGTCGATCTCCTTGAGCAAGGTGAGTTGGCGCGACTGCACGTCCGACTGACGGCTCTGCTCGCGTTCGCGCATGAACGCCTGCAGACGGCGGGAGGTCCGGGGACTGCGGCGCGGACGGGGACGCGCGGCAGGCGACGGGTCGCTACTGTCCCCGTCCAGCGCCTCGAAGACGTCAGGGTCCTCGTCATACGCCATGATCAGCGCGATGACATGCTTGCAGATGGCGCCGAACCGGCCGTAGGCGGGGCAGGTGCAATGCGATGCGGTCAGGTCGCCGATGCCCTGGTCGACGTGCGCGGTGACGCTGTAATCGTCGGCGTAACCGTCGGCGCTGTCCACCAAGGCGGTCAGCGTGATGCCGTCATCGGTGTACGTGTAGCCGAGGTCGTGGATGCGCGCGGAGTCGATGACCTCGTGCGCACGGTAGAAGGATTTGCCGCCGAGCCTGCGCAGCCGTTCCTCCGGAATGAGCTCATCGGGGACACGGCCGTAGACCGGCCCGTCGTCGGACGGCCGGCCCAGGGCATCCGAACCGTTGCGCGACCCGTAGACCGCGTTATGCCAGGTCATGTTCCAGCCGCACAATCTCGTCCTCGACGGCGCGCAGACGACTGCGCAGGGCGGCGTCGATGTCGATGCCGGCCGCGTCGGCACGTCGGATGGCGGTCAGGATATCATCAGCGAGCCCTGCGGCGGTCGGCGATTCGGAAGTGCCACCGGTCGCGGCCTGCGAGGTCTCGGCAGCGAACGCGGCGGACAGACGGTCCGCATGGTCGGATCCGGCGACACGGTGGACGACCTTGGCAGCGCGCAGGAATGCGCCCTGCGAATGGGAGATGCCTTCGAGCACGGAGGTGCGGTGCTTCTCCTTGCGTTTCATCTCGTTCCACAGTTTGAGCACGTCCTCGGGCGATTGTCCGGAGCCATCGTCCGCATCCTGCGCGCTATCCGGCGCGAATACCGCAGGATGACGGGTGATGAGCTTGTTCACCAGACGGTCGCATACCTCGTCCAGCGTGAACGGGTCCACGGAATCCTTCTGGCACACCACCCCCTGAAACACCGATTGCAGCAGCAGATCGCCGAGTTCCTCACGCATGCCCTCACGGTCATCGGCCTCAACGGTATCCACGTACTCGTAGGTCTCTTCGATGAGATTCTTCAGCAGTGTGCGGTTCGTCTGCTTGCCGTCCCACGGGCAACCGCCCGGCGCAGCGAGGATGGTGACCACGGCACGCACGCGGTCCAATGCGCTCGTAGCCTCCACCACAGGGCGCAGCTTCGAGCAATGTTCGAATCCATCCGGCAACTGGTATCCATCATGTGCGGCTTGGGTCATGCCACCACTCTAGCGCAGCGACGACCCTACCAGCGGCGACCCTTGGCGCGTTTGCCGCCGGTGCCGGACACGCCGTCGGGGCCCCATGGTCCGCGATGCGCCTCGCGCAGGGCCGTCAGGTGGCGCTTCATGGCCACCAGCATGATATGCGCGTCCTCCAGTCCCAGATGCCGCTCGGAGGAATCCCCGGGCAGCGCGCCCTGGCGCTTGGCGTAGGATTCCAGCGAGTTGTCGCCATACGGATGGGCTTCGCTGGGGACGGACCCCTCGTCCCACCGGCGGCTCATCGGCATCGTGTCGATGATTACGATATGCCCGGCGCGGTAGCTTTCCGCGTACCCGGCCACGTTGTGCAGGAAGAAGCGGTGTTCGAAGTTCGCGTTATGCGCCACGAACGGCTGCTGCTCAAGGCGCATCAGCAGACCTCGCTGCGCCTGCGGCCATTCGTCGAACAGACGCCACTGGCTGCTGGAGCGCATCTTCACGTCGATGCCGGTCAGGTTGCGGATGGTTTCGTTGCCGTGCCACGCGTTGGCACGGGTGACGCCGAACCCCAGACGCGCCTGGCCGTACGCGTCACCCGCCTGATATGAGGAATCCACGTAGGGCATGCCCGCCGGGGCGTCCTGCGGGCGGGGCGTGACCATGTTCATGTATTCGAAGCCGACGTCGATGATGTAATCGCGCAGCGGATCGGTGCCGGTGGTTTCGATGTCGACGCCCATGACGGTATCCAGACCGCGACCCGGCAGGTAGACGTCGCGCCAGTCCGATCCGATCGGGGAGGCGGCCGTCGTCCCCTCGTCAGCGGCGGCACCGCCTGCGGCGATGGCGCCCTCCAGGTTGGCGGCGACCATCAGACGATCGCCGGCCCCGCGCTGCTCGCGGGCGCGCTTGCGGCGTTCGGCGCGGCCGTTGACCAGTTCGGCCGTCCGGTCCTGGATGTCATCGACCGCGGGGGCGCCCTCGGCGGCCTGCAGCACCGGCACGGTGACGCGTTCGCGATGCTCGTAGGCAACCGTCCACAACCCCTCGGCCACGCCGCGGTCACGCAGCAGATTGATCTCGTCGTTCAGTCGACGGTTCGCATGGGCGAGCGCCCTCGGCAGCCGGTAGGAGGGGATGAGCCGATCGTAGTCGGTCATGAACACGCGATCGCAGCAGGTCAGGATGGCCTCCAGCCGGTCGCGGATCATCAGGTCGCGGCGCAGCAGGTCGTGCACGTCGGAGGATGCGCCGGCGTCGCAGTCGTGCACGGTGGCCACACCCACGCCGTGGACCAGGTCGAGCGTGCGCACCCAGTTCCAGTCGATCGGACGATCGTCCGCGTCGACGTCCATCACCGCGGCCCACTGGTCGATGTCGCCGTGCGCGCGCATCAGCCAGTCGTCGTCAGCATGTCCGTACATCGCACTCATCGAAACCTCCTTCGCCGCTGCCGTACCGCCTATCGTAGCCGGAGAACGGACGCGGCCGCACCGTCGGCACGTCGGAGCACGTACCGGGGTGCGGCCGCACCGGGAATGCCGGCTACAGGTCGAAGCCCAGTTCCTCGGCTGCCTCGGTCGGCACCGGATCCTCGCACCACAGGTCGGCCAGGTTCTCGTCCGAGCTCAGCGAGCGGATCTCGGCGCGGTCGATGTACACCTCGCCGGACAGGTGGTCGGTCTCATGCTGGAAGATGCGGGCGGGCCAGCCGTGCAGGCGCTCCTCATGGCGGTTGCCGTCCTCGTCCTGCCAGCGGGCGATGATGTCCAGCCATCGGCGGCGCACCGCCTGATAGCCGGCGAAGCTCAGGCACCCCTCGTAGAAGCTGCGGGTCTGGTCGCCGACCGGTTCGTAGCTGGGGTTGATGATGACGTGGAACGGCAGCTCGCCGATCTCGCGCGGATCGTCCTCGTCCCCCTCGCGCACGTGGTCCTCCAGCACGGCGATGGCCATGCCCAGTCCGATCTGCGGGCCGGCCAGGCCCACGCCCGGCGCCTCAAGCATGGTGGTGCGCATGGTTTCGATGAGTTTGGTCAGCGTGCGGCGGGACAGCTGCCCCTCGTACGGCACGGTCCGCTGGCGCAGCACCGGCTCGCCCATCTGCACGATCGGCAGGATGCCTTCCTTGCCGCCGGTTTTGATCAGGTGCTCGACGTCACGGTTGAGGGCCACGTCGACCTTCGCGTTGGCTTTGAACATGGTGGCGGTTCCTTTCGTTGTTCCCGTTGTCTGCCGTTGTCTGCCTCGGCGGCGGTCACAGGGCCAGCTCGTCGGCCACGACCTGCGCCAAGCGGGCGCAGACCTCGTCGGCCTGCTGCTGGGTGGCGGCCTCGGCCATCACGCGCACCAGCGGCTCGGTGCCGGAGGGACGCAGCAGCACGCGGCCGGTATCGCCGAGCAGCGCCTCCTCGCGTTCCACGGCGGCCTGCACCACGGCGTTGGTGGATGCGGCGTTCTTGTCGACGTTCGGCACGTTGACCAGCTGCTGCGGCAGCTGCGGGAAGTCGGCGGCCAGCTGCTTCAGGCTCTTGCCGGACTTCATGACCTCGTTGCACAGGGTCAGCGCGGTCAGGGTGCCGTCGCCGGTGGTGGCGAACTCGCGGTTGATCACGTGGCCGGACTGTTCGCCGCCCAGCGTGTAGCCGCCGCGCAGCATCTCCTCCAGCACGTAGCGGTCGCCCACCGCGGTCTGCACGGTGGCGATGCCCATGTCCTTCAGGGCCAGCTTCAGGCCCAGGTTGCTCATGACGGTCACCACCAGCGTATCGTGGGCCAGCTTGCCCTCGGCCTTCTTGGCCCGGGCCAGGATGCCCATGATCTGGTCGCCGTTGACCATGTTGCCGTCCTCGTCCACGGCCAGGCAGCGGTCGGCGTCGCCATCGAAGGCCACGCCCATCATGGCGTCGGAGGCCTTGACCATGGCCTGCAGCTGCTCGGGGTGGGTGGAACCGGCGTTCTTGTTGATGTTGTAGCCATCGGGGGAGGCATTGATCACCACCACCTCGGCGCCGGCGCGACGCAGGGCCTCCGGGGCCACCACCGAGGTGGCGCCGTTCGCGCAGTCGGCCACGATCTTCAACCCCTTGAGCGGCTTGGGCTGGGTCTTGTCCGGGCCGATCGGGGCGATGGTGGAGACCAGGTGGTCGATATACAGGTTGGTGGCGGTCACCGTGTCATGGCTGATGCGGCCCACGCCGGCGCCGGTCGGACGTTCCCAGTCCCGGCCGAGCACCGCCTCGATCTGGTCCTCCTTGGCGTCGGGCAGCTTGAATCCGCCGCGTGCGAAGAACTTGATGCCGTTATCCGGCATCGGATTATGGGAGGCGGAGATCACCGCGCCCATCTCCACGTTGAGCACGCTGGTCAGGTAGGCCACGCCCGGGGTCGGGATGATACCCGCATCGATCACGTCGAACCCTCCGGCGCTCATGCCGGCCGACAGCGCGGCGGCCAGGAAGTCGCCGGACACGCGGGTGTCGCGGCCGATCAGCGCACGCCGCCGACCCTCCGGGCGATCATCCTTCGTACCGGAATCCCCCAGCACGCGCACCGCGGCGTCGCCCAGATCGAGCGCCAGCTGCGCGGTCAGGTCGCGGTTCGCCAATCCACGTACACCATCGGTTCCAAACATCTTGGGCATGAGCTACGCCTCTCCTCAGCCATGGCGGCATCACGCCGCACTCCTCACGATTACCGTGCACCATCGTACTCACCACGCGGCACGATGCGTGGGCGCAATCCCACAGATTGCCCCGTTTCACCGCATTTGGCGCGTCAGGCACCGACCACCGCATCGGTCACGCCCATGCACACCGTCGCCCGATTGAGGAACGAACGCCTCCGGCACATCAGCAGCACCCGCCTCCCCTGTTCGCTACGGGTGTACACGGGCTCGTATCGGCTCAATCCCGCGCGCAGATGGCGTGTCAGGCATTCCACATCGCTTTTGCGGCGGGCCAGCGAGGCCGGGCAGGGGAAGCTCGCGCCGTATGCCGGCCGACCCCAGCGTTTGCCGATCAGCACGTAGCGAGGATTGTCAATCGGAGCAAGCAACTCCTGCATCATGCGCGAGAACAACGCCTGATCGCGTTGCGTGGCGTCCGCCAGCATGCATTGCAGCGCGCCGCCGCCATCGCCGCACTCCTCCACAATCACGGCCGCGCGAGGACTATCGATGAGACGCAGTTCACGCATCGTGCGCAGCAACGCGTCGGCGAGCGCCGTGACGGTACTGGTCGGCGTGGATACCGAAACCGCACGCATGATGGCCCGGACAGCCAACGGTATGACGGCGATCAGCAACGCGCCCACGATAGCGCCCGGCACCACATCGCCCGATAGGACCAGCATCCGCACCACCGTGCCGATCACGCCGGAGGCGATGACGTATATCAGCGTTTCGAGGATGTTGACGAACAGCACACCGCGCGGCTGGACCTCGGAACCGACACGTACCGTGCGTACGGTGCGGCCGCCGGTACGGTCACCCGCCTCGAACCATTGGGCGGCGACTTCGGCGCGCCGGGCGCTGCGTTCCAGCATCTGCCCGTTGATCCGCTCGATGCCCTCCCGGTCGAACGGCGGTTGGATGATGCCGATGCGCCGGATGCCGCTTTCGATGGCGTTGCCGGCGTATGAGGGGCCCATGAAACAGTCGAACCGGCGGCATAGGCGTGCGTAATCCTCACCGCGGATGGTGGAGTAGTCGGGCGGATCCAGGATGGCGTCGGCCATGCGCATCGCCGCGTTCCCGGGTTGGGGCGGGGGTTCGACGGCCACCAGATGCCAGATGTTCGCCACCTTGTCCGGATCGGCGGCCACGGTGCGGATCGCACGGCCACGCATCTGGTTGGTCAGCATGAACGAACCGACCACACTGGCCAGCACCAGCGTGTTGATGCTGGGAGAATCCCACCCCTCCCCCAGCAGTGACTTGGTGCCGATCAGCACGTGCAGGCGTCCCGATTCGAACAGTTCGGTGACCACGGCGGTTTTCACATCGTTCGCCGGACCGAGATCGGCTTCAAGGTACTCGGATACCGGCAACGGTTTGAATCTGGCGGTCACGCCGCGGCGTGAGGCTATGGCGGCCGTCTCGTCGCGCAGATCGGCGGGGATGACGACCAGGCCGCCGAAGATTGCGCCCATGCGGGCGACGGGCGCGCCGTTGGGTGCGGATGAGCCGTCCACGGCGGCGTGGTCGGCCGCGAACGCCCGTCGCAGTGTCTCGAAGATCGGAATCACTCCCATCGTGGTCATCGGACGTTCGCCGCCGATGTCCGGCTTCAGTTCCTTGCGAATGTAGTCGGTGAGTACCAACAGGCGCAGACGTTCGCCTATCGCCGCCGACTCGTGGCGCACGATGCGCGTGATCGAATCCAGCTTGCCCACCGATGACATGAGTCGGCGCGCGGCCTCGTCATCATTGTCGAACACCACCTTGCCGTGTTCCACCACGCCCAGTCGGCTCAGCCGCGTCTTCATCCGCGCGGACAGCTGCTTGCCGAACACGTCTGGCGTGGCGATCACGAACTGCAACGCGGCCTCGGCCTGCGGCGCGCGGCAGGCGGGCAGACGGCCGTTCGCACTGACCAGACGAATCAGACGGCGTGCGGGGTGCCGCCCTGTGGCGTTCATCAGCGCCATCAGCGCCAGATACCCGTCCGGATGGTCGTATATCGCCTCCGAAACCGTACAGGACTCGCCTTCAAGCGCAACACCCGCGGCCGCGATCGCCTCATCGAACAGCGGATCGGCCACGATCTGCTCCAACGCATCCGCGGCCTTGACACGACGCTGCATGATCGCGGCGGTTTCCTGCGCGGTCGGGTAGTTGAACATCACATAATCCTGATGCGGGCACAGGTTGCGTTGCGCCACCAGCTCCGGGGTGAAGATCTCCTCATCGATCGGTCCGCACAGCCGTTCGTAGCGCTCCCATTCGGCCGGATTCGCATCGTATGGCGGCGTGGCGGTCAATGCGATGGTCACGATGCGGCCGGATACACGGTCGTCGGAGCGCAAGGCGTCGGTGAAGTCCTCGATGGCGCGTTGCCATTCCCGGCGCAGATGGTGCGCCTCGTCCAGGCAGATCGTGCGGATGCCGGCGTCCACCACCATGTCGACCAGTTCGGCGAGCGCCTGGGCGCGGCGGGAGACGGCATCTTCGGCAGAGCTCGGGGCATCGGCGTCCGGGGCATCGGCAGGGAAAACGCCATCGCGGGCGGACTGTTCCGAGTCGGGCATGGAGCTACGGTCGGCCCCAGTGTTCGCAGCATCGGCATCGCCGTCGGATTCCTCGCCCTGTGGACTCTGTTCCTCGGGTTCCCGTTCGTCGATCGCGGCGAACAGGGCCTGATAGGTCACGGAGGTCAGGTCAGCGGGCTGCCGCAATTGCTGCGATGCGGTATGCGCGCCGCCGGTGAAATGCGTGGTGAATCGGTCGATCCACTGTCCGGCGATGGCGACGGTCGGCGAGAATACCAAGGCCGCGGCCCCAGCGCGGCGGACCAATTCCAATCCCAGGATGGTTTTGCCGCTGCCCGGAGGGGCGACGATGTGAAGACGGCCCTGCCGCAGATACCGGTCGGATTCGTCCAGAATGCGCTGCTGATAGTCACGGAATGTGCCGTCGAACCTGACATCCTCCCACATGGCCGGTTCCTCCTTGAATTCGCGGGTATCTCCAGCTTACCGTTGGGGCGGCCGAAGGCTCCTTCTGGCGCATGAGAACGAACCATATGCACCAGATGGGCCACTTGATGGCCCGTACAAGGTCCTTGTGATGCATGAGGACGAACCTTATGCCGCACATGGGCCACTAGACCGGCATGAAAAAGCCCATTTGTCGCACGAGGACGAACTCCATGCGGCAAATGGGCCATGGAACGGATGCCCCAGGATCGGAGCGGCTGCGCTCAGCTCACAGCGCGGCGTTCCAGTCGCGCACCTTGAGCGAGCGACGGGCGCTCTCCAGATTGCCGATCACGATGCGGCGGAACGCGTTGTCCGCCTCGGCGTGGGAGGCCAGCCAGGTGTCGCCCTGCTCGACCAGCTTGGCCGGGTCGGCGTACACCGGCCACAGGCCTTCGAGCAGCGCCTCGGCCATGTGGAACGTGCGGTTCGTCCAGATCCAATCGGCCTCGGCGAAGTAGCGCTCCACATACGGGTCGGCCAACTCGGGCGTGGCGCCGGCGAAACCGCGGGCCACGGCCTCAAGCTGCATGTTGGTCAGCTCCTGGTTGCGGATGGCCTCGTTCCATGCCCATTCCTTGGCCTCGGCCGTGGAACGGCTGGCGCGGGCGCCCATCGCGAACTCACGGTTGGCGGTGGTGTCGCGCTTGGCGAGCTCCGTGTCGATGCCGGCCTCGTCGATCTGGTTGACGGAGGCGAGCGCCTTGACGAGCGCCCAGCGCATGTCGTTGTCGATGTCCAGTCCATCCAGCGTCACGGTGCCGTCGAGCAGGCCGCGCACGTTCGCGGCGAATTCGGCGTCGCCCTCTTCGCCGTAGCCCAGGTAGGCGTTGACGAGCTGGAACTGGTTGTCGGAACCGGCTTCGGCGGCGTTCGCCAGCGTCCACAGTTCGGCGGCCACACGGCGCAGCACGTCCTCACGGCGGGCCGGGGCCACGTAGTGGTGCGCGGTGGTGCCCATGCAGCTCAGCGCGTAGCGGAACGTGGTGGACTCGGTCTCGTGCGCAAGCAGCTTGAGCGTGGTCTCGATGAACCGCTCGGCCGGCAGTTCGGCGTCGCGGGTCATATCCCACAGCGCCAGCCAGATCACGGCGCGGGCGAGCGCGTTGTCGAAACGGTACAGGTTCTCGACCGCGAACTCCAACGAGGCGGCGTCGAAGCGCAGCTTGGTGTAGGTCAGGTCGTCGTCGTTGACCAGGATGAACGCCGGACGCGGCTTGCCGGCGGCCTCGGTCACCACGGTGGTCTCGCCGTCCACGTCGAGTTCGATGCGACCGGTGCGCGTGACCAGGCCGGTGGCCGGGTCCTCGTTGTAGAAGCCGACGGCCAGGCGGTGCGGGCGCAGCACCGGGTGGTCGGCCGGCGCGCTCTGGGTCAGGGTCAGGGAGGCGATGGTGCCGTCCTCGTTCTCGGTCACGTCCGCGGCGATGGTGTTGATGCCGGCCTGTTCGAGCCACAGGGCGCTCCACGCCTTCATGTCGCGGCCGGAGGTGGCCTCCAGCTCGTTGAGCAGGTCGTCGAGCGTGGCGTTGGCGAACGCATGGCGGGTCAGGTAGCGGTGGATGCCGTCGAAGAAGCGCTCGCGGCCCACATACGCGACGAGCTGCTTGAGCACGGAGGCGCCCTTGGCGTAGGTGATGCCGTCGAAGTTCACGTACGTATCGTTCAGGTCGTTGATCGGGGCGACGATCGGGTGCGTGGTCGGCAGCTGGTCCTGGTTGAGCGCCCAGCTCTTCTCGCCGGAGCAGAACGTGGCCCAGGCGTCGGGCCAATCGGTGGCCTCGGCGGTGGCGAGCGTGGAGGTGAACTCGGCGAAGGATTCGTTCAGCCACAGGTCGTTCCACCACTTCATCGTCACATAGTCGCCGAACCACATGTGGGCCAGCTCGTGCAGCACGGTCACCACGCGGCGTTCGGAGAGCGCGTCGGTCACCTTGGAGTCGAACACGTACTGGTCGCGGATCGTGACCAGGCCGATGTTCTCCATCGCGCCCGCGTTGTACTCCGGCACGTAGATCTGGTCGTACTTGGCGTACGGGTACGGGATGCCCCAGGTCTTGGCGTAGAACGCGAAGCCCTTCTTGGTGACGTCGAACAGGTAGTCGACGTCCTTGGCGAAGGCCTCGGCCAGCGACTGGCGGCAGTACTGGCCCATCGGCACGACGCGGCCGTCCTCGTTCTCGTACTCGGTGTGCCACTGCGCGTACGGGCCGGCGCAGATGGCGGTCAGGTAGGAGCTCATCGTCACGGTCGGCTCGAACACCCAGCGCTTGATGCGCTCGGCCGGGTGGTCGCCCAGCGTGCCGTCCAGGGTCATGCCGTCCACGGATTCCACGGTGCGCACCGGCTGGTTCGACAGCACGATCCAGCTTTCCGGAGCGGTCACGTCGAAGTCGAACACGGCCTTCAGGTCGGGCTGGTCGAACACGGCGTAGACGCGGCGGGCGTCCGGCACCTCGAACTGGGAGTACAGGTACACGTTGCCGTCGGCGGGGTCCACGCTGCGGTGCAGGCCCTCGCCGGTGTTGGAGTACTGGCACATGGCCTTAACGACGACCTCGTTGTGATCCTTGAGGTTGTTCAGCTCGATGCGGCTGTCCACGAACACGGCGGCGGGGTCGAGCGCCTCGCCGTTCAGCACGACCTCGGTCACCTGGTTGGCGATCAGGTCAAGGAAGGTGGAGGCGTCGGCCTGGGCGTCGAACGTGACCTTGGTGGTGGATGCGAAATCCTCGGCACCGACGGTCAGATCAAGCGAAACCCAGTAGTGGATGGGCGCCGAGACGACGGCCTTGCGCTCCCCGGCTTCGACCCGGGTGAGATTTGCTCCTGGCATTGTGTACCTTTCTGGCTTGCTGGGGTGGTGGCGTTCGCCGTGCGGCGGACGCCTGACATGGAAGCCCGCGGCGGTCTTGTGAACCGTCGCGGGCAATGGTTTGGCTATTCGTTGGAATCCTCCGCGGCGGCGATGTCGGCCACCACGGGCACAATCATCGGCTTGCGGTGCAGCTGGCGGGCGACCCATCCGCCAAGCGTGCGGCGCATGATCTGCTGCAGCTTGTAGGTGTCGCGCGTGCCGTGGATCATCGCGTCCTCAAGCTGGTCCACGATCTGGTGGCGCACCTTGTCGAACTCGCTCTCGTCCTCAGCCACGGCGTTCAGGAAGATCTTCGGCCCGGTGACGACCTCGCAGGCTTCGGTGTCGACCACCACGAAGCTGGAGACGAAGCCCTCGGTGCCGAGGATGCGGCGCTTCTCCAGCACGTCGTCGGTCAGTTCGCCGACCGAGTCGCCGTCCACGTACACGTAGCCGCACGGCACCGAGCCGACGATGGCGGCCTTGCCGTGGTAGAGGTCCACCACGTCGCCGTCCTGCGCGAGCACCACGCCGTTCGGGTCCACGCCGGTCTTGACGGCGATCAGGCCGTTGGCGATCAGGTGGCGGTTCTCGCCGTGGATCGGCATCGCGCACTTGGGCTTGACGATGTTGTACAGGTACAGCAGCTCGCCCTCGTTGCAATGGCCGGAGACGTGGACCGCGGCGTTCTCCTTGTTGATCACGCGGGCGCCCATCTGCACGAGCTTGTTGATGACCTTGTAGACCTCGTGCTCGTTGCCGGGGATCAGGGAGCTGGCCAGGATCACCGTGTCGAACTCGTGGATGGTGATGTCGCGGTGGTTGCCGTCGGCGATGCGGCCGAGCGCGGCCATCGGCTCGCCCTGGGAACCGGTGCACATGTACACCAGGTGGCGATCGTCCACGTCGGAGGCCTGCTTCAGGTCGATGACGGTGCCTTCGGGGATGTGCAGGTAGCCGAGTTCGGCGGCGATGGACATGTTGCGCACCATCGAACGGCCGACGAAGACGACCTTGCGCCCGTACTTGTGCGCCGCATCCACCACCTGCTGCACGCGGTGCACATGGCTGGAGAAGCTAGCCACGATGATCTTGCGGCTCGCCTCGGCGAAGGCGCGGTCGAGCGCGGGGCCGATGGAGGTCTCGGGCTTGACGAAGCCGGGCACCTCCGCGTTCGTGGAATCGGCCATCAGCAGGTCCACGCCCTGTTCGCCAAGCTTGCCGAACTCCACCAGGTCGGTGATCTTGTGGTCGAGCGGCAGCTGATCGAGCTTGATGTCGCCGGTATCGATGAGGCTGCCGGCCGGGGTCTTGACGAATACGGCCAACGCGTCCGGGATCGAATGGGTCACGGTTACGAATTCCAGGTTGAACGGACCGACCTTGAGCTTGTCGCGCCCCTGGACCACGGTCATCACCGGGTTGATGCGGTGCTCCTTGCACTTGGCCTCCACGAAGGCCAGCGTGAGCTTGGAGCCGATCAGCGGGATGTCCGGACGCAGCTTGAGCAGATACGGCACGCCGCCGATGTGGTCCTCGTGGCCGTGCGTGAGCACCAGCGCCTCGACCTTGTCCAGACGATCCTTGATGTAGTGGAAGTCCGGCAGGATCAGATCCACGCCCGGCTGCTCCTCTTCGGGGAAGAGCACGCCACAGTCGATGAGCAGGATGTGGCCGTTGTATTCGACCACGTTCATGTTGCGGCCGATCTCACCCAGACCGCCGAGCGGCACGATGCGCATCGTGCCCCTGCGGTACTTGGGCGGCGGGATCAGGCCCTCGGCGTGTTCATCGGAACGCTTGCCGCGTGCGTTGCGGCGTCCGGCGCGGCCGGATGCCGACTTCGCGCCCTGGCCGCCGGACTGCGCCGGGGCAGTGGTCTGGTCACCGCCGCGACGTGAGGTCGCGGACTTCTTGGCTGTCGTTCGTTTGGCGCCTTTGGCGGCGGGCTGGTTGCCCGTGGCCTCGGCGATGATTTCATCCATGATGGCCTCGACCTGCGGGTCCGCGCCGTTGGTGCGGACGCGACCGGTCTTGCCGTCACCGGTGTGTGCGGCGTCAAGCGCCGCGAGTTCTTCTTCTAATGCCATTGGTTCTGTTTCTATCTTGGTGTTCCCGCCTATGCGGGAACGAGGTCTTATGCGCCGACCGGCAGGATGTCGCCGCCGTGCCGGCTCACTGCGCTCCAGGGCGCACACGCGCCGGCTGCGGCAGGACGCCGGGAATCCGGAGCTCGTCAGAGCAATCCGGAGGCGCGCATGCCGGCCTCGGCCCGGGCGATCTCGTCCGGACCCGGGCCGACGTTCGGCAGTCGCATGGAGGTGTCGTCGAGCAAGCCGCGCACATGGAGCGAGGCCTTGGCCATCACCGCCTGGAATCCGTTGCCGTTCAACGCCTCGACCAGCGGGGCGAGCTGCACGGCCAGACGCTGGGCCTGGTGGATGTCGCCATGGTCGAAGGCGGTGGCCAGGTCACGCATCGGCCCAGAGGCGGCGTGGGCGATCACCGAGATGATGCCGACGGCGCCGACGGACAGGAACGGCAGGAACAGGCCGTCGTCTCCCGAGTACCAGTCGAGTCCGGTTTCCATGCGCTTGCGGACGGCTCCGGCGATGTCTCCGGTAGCGTCCTTGACGGCGGTGACATGGTCGAGTTCCGCCAGCCGACGGTAGGTGTCCAGCTGGATGCGCACGCCGGTGCGACCGGGGACGTCATAGACGATGATGGGCTTGTCCGCCGAGGCGTTGACCGCCCGATAGTGTTGGAAGATGCCTTCCTGCGAGGGACGCGAGTAGTACGGGGCCACGACGAGCACCGCGTCGACGCCGGCCTCCTGGGTCTGCTCGGCCATGCGCACGGAATGGGCGGTGTCGTTCGAGCCGGCGCCGGAGATGACCGGCACGTCGACGACCTCTTTGACGGCCCGGACCAGATCGACCTTCTCGTCCATGTGAGTGACCGGGGATTCGCCGGTGGTGCCGTTGACCAGGATGCCGTCGGCGCCATCCGCGACCAGCTGCTTGGCGATGCGCTGGGCGGCGCTGTAATCGATGGATCCATCGGCTTTCATCGGCGTGATCATGGCCGGGATGATGCGCCCGAACGGGGCAGGATCAAGAAGATGCATGGTACCGTCACTCATGGTATCCACGGTACTTCGCGGGCGGGACGCGAAGCCCCGCCCGTCCGGCGTCCACGGCGGAGTCGATCACAGGTCCAGGAAGCGGTCAAGCCCCACGGTCAGGCCCGCATGCGAGCCTTCGGCCAGCTTGCGTACGGCCAGCAGCACGCCGGGCATGAAGGAGATGCGGTCGAAGCTGTCGGCGCGGATCGTCAGCTGTTCGCCGGCGTTGCCCATCAGCACCTCCTCATGCGCGTTCAGGCCGCGCAGACGCACCGCATGCACGTGGATACCGTCGACCACCTGGCCGCGGGAGCCGCCGTCGGTTTCGGTATTGTCCGGCACGGGGGCCAGGCCGGCGGCCTGACGTGCGGCGGCGATGCCTTGCGCCGTGTGGATGGCGGTGCCGGACGGGGCGTCGACCTTGTTCGGATGGTGCAGCTCCACCACTTCGGCCGACTCGAAGTACGGGGCGGCGAGCTTGGCGAAATAATCGGCCAGCACCGCGGAGATCGCGAAGTTCGGCGCGATGAACACGGCCTGATCGGCGCGCGGCGCCGCAGCCAACGCCTGACGCACCTGCTCCAGACGGTCCTCGGTCCAGCCGGTGGTACCGACCACCACGTCCACGCCCTGACCGATCAGCGTCAGCACATTGTCCAGCGTGACGGACGGCACGGTGAACTCCACGACCACATCGGTGTTCTCCGGCGTGATGGCGTGCAGGTCGTCGCCCGCATCCAGTGTGAGCGCCAGCTCCATGTCCTGCGCGCCGTTGACCGCATCCACCACGTGGGATCCCATGCGCCCTTTGGCGCCGACGACGGAAACCCTGATCATTGTTGCCTCCTTGATGATTGAGTGCCAGCGTTGTTCCCTATCCGTCCCGAGCCTATCGCGCGCCGCGAACAGTGGGGCGCAACCGGGGATACCGAAGCCCCGGTCACACGCCTTCGCGGTCGCGCACCTCGAACAGCGGGGCGGTGCGAACGGTACGTCGCCCGGATACCTCCCGACCGGGTGTCCTCCGGCTAGTCATTGTCCGACTGGTCGGGCACGCCGAGACGCAATGCGTCGATGATCTGGGATTCGGTTTTCCCTTCCGCCTGAATCTCGCGTTGCCGTTCGTCCGGTTCACTCACGTAATACAGCGCCGCATCGATGGCGTCCAGCGGGATACCCTCGACCACCGATAGGAGCAGTCGGTAGCAGTCCAGCTGCACCAACTTCTGTGCCACGTCCCGTGGCTCACGCGGACGCCGCCCGGTTTTCCAATCGATGATGGTGTACTGTTTGCCCGTGTCTTCGGGGTCGAGGCCTCCGGCGAACACGGCGTCGAGCTTGCCGTTGACGATGGTGCCGCCCAGCTGGGGGATGGCGATGACGATCTGCCGTTCGGCCCATGCAGGATGGCGCCGGGCCCACCGCGATTCGGCCAGACGGCGTTTCCACGTCAGCAATGCGTCCGGGTGTCCGCCGCTGTGCCGCTCGGCCGAATCAAGTTCCTCGAGCAAGGCACGCCGCGAGGCCGGTGAATCCGCATCCGGCAGCCTGCCGTCCGCCACGGCGTTGATGAACCGCTCCGCCCATGCATGGAACTGCGTACCGGCTTCGGCCGCCGGTGACGCCACGCTGGGAATCGGCCGCACGATGCCCCGCCAATAGGCGTTCTCCTCACGCTCGGTCATGCCTCCCGCAGCCGCCTGCAACGCGGTGACGCTTTGCCGACCCGCCGCCAGGATGCGCCGGCCACGCTCACGCACGTTCCGGTCCAGGTCCTCGCCGGTCAGCTGCGCACCCATCAGATCATGGTCCGCAACAAGCAGACGCGCCCGGCCGAGCAACGGTCCGCCGTCACGGGTCTGTCCATCCGATGGTCCGCCGTCATGGCGCACGGCGCCCATGGCATCCATGGCGTCCCGCACCGCAAGCGCCCCGGCACGCAATCGCTCGGCGATATCGGCGCTTAGCGTGCCCGGCCATGGCAGCGCGATGTCGTCGTCGGGCTGCTCGATCGGCGTGGCCCAAGCCTGGCCGATGACGGCGTCCTCATACTCGCGGGCATAGTCGCCGGCGAAGAACCCCTCCGGCAACGGCGGCAGCATATCATCGTCCGGCACCGTTGTCGGCCGGCGCACGGCATCCGCGCGCGTGTGCAGGGCGTCGAACAGCTCCTGCCAGAAGACCGAGGCGCTCTGCGCCCTGCTTGCTGCGGCCCTGCGGCGCGGGTCGCGGCTGCGCTCGCGGTACGCGCAATATGACAGCATGGCGTCATGCCTGGCGCGGGTCAACGCCACATAGGCCAGCCGTCGCTCGTCGGCGTGCAGCCGACGGCCGTATTCGTTGCTCTGGGTCAGATACCAGGAATCCGGATCCGAGTCCTCCACGCCGTCGCCGCAGTCGCGCAGCGAACCGAATACCTCGTCATCGATCTGCATCACGTCGTCCAATCGCGTCAGCGCGTCCACCGGGTCCTCCCCCGGCGCGCCGTCGTGAGGGAAGCGGGGAAGGATGTCCGCGTCGACCCGTATCGGGGCAGGCACGCTGGTGGCGTCGGTCAGCCAGGTCCGACTGTTCTGCTCCCGGTATTCGGGAGCCGTCCACACGCCGTCGACCAACCCTCCGGCATGGGATTCGTCCAAGGTAATCGTCAATCCGTTCTTGCTGTTGTTCGGCATGATGCCCGATGCGCAGTCGACGATGGCCACGGCGTCCCATTCCAGGCCCTTGGATTGGTGGATGGTCATCAGTTCTACGTCGGCCTGGTCGTCATGCATGGAGGCCGCCTCATCCTCGATATTGCCCAGCACGTCCACCCAGGAGAGGAAACCGCGCAGCGTCGGCGTCCGACCATCCCCCAGTTCCTGGATATAGGTGTCGGTCAGGTCGACCAGCGTGTTCAACGGCATCCGGGCCACGGTGGGATTCGCGGCCTGTTCACCGTCTCGTATGGCTTGGGCAACCACAGCATCGATGTCGAGGTCCAGCGCACGGACCGCGGCGCGAATCACCTCGGCCAGCGGATGCCCCAGCATCGCCTGCACGTCGCGCAGCATGGCACCGGCACGCAGCACCCCGGCCTTGGCGCTTTCGCCGAGTGTGCCGTCACGATCAAGCAGCTGCCCCAGATCGCCCCGTTGCAGCAGATCGCCGAGGAACACGGCATTGCCCACTTGGTCGCGGTGCTCCCGCACCACCGATTCCCATTGCTCCGGCGGGCAGTCGGCATCCGCCACGCCGGCCTCCGCCAACGCCCGGAATCTCACCCGCGTATTCTCCCTGTCGGCAAGCGCGGCCAGACGGGTCAGGTCGCTCGATGACAGCTGGAACCTGGGGGTGGCCAGCAACCGCATCAGATGCTCGGCGTCATCATGCTGCACCACAACATGCAGCAACGCCAGCACGTCGCAGATCTCCGGGCGTTCCAGCACTGCGGAGTAGCCGACGACGAACGTGGTCATACCCGCCTGTTCCAAGGCTTGCTGGTATTCGTCCATGGTGCCTTTGGACCGGAACAGCACGGCCACGGTACCACGGTGCTCCACCGTGCCGTCCTTCACGCGGGTGTGGCGCCGCAGCGCCTCGCGGCAGAACCGCACGACGCCATCGATCTGCTGCCCGAGCGTCTCGTAGCCGATCAGTCCGATGGTGCCCCGATCGGCTTCGGGGATATTCGCCAGCGAGGGCACATCGACCTCATGCAGCGCTGCGCTGCCCGGGCGGCGCGGGGGCGTGCGCAGCGGCAATGTCAGATCGTTCGCGGCTTCCAGCACGATCCGGGAGTTGCGGCGTGTGGTGCTCAACGCATACGGCTTGGTGCCGGGCGGCATGTGGAAGTCCCGTTCGAACATGCGGAAGGCGCCGGGGCTGGCGCCACGCCAGGCGTAGATCGATTGGAACGGGTCGCCCACGGCGCTGACGGCGCTGCACGGCCCGCTATCGTCGGGATGGAACAGCGCGGCCAACAGCATGGCCTGCGTGGTGGAGGTGTCCTGGTACTCGTCCAGCAGCACATGGCTGAACCGTTCGCGATACCGGCGGCCGATGGACGGGAACCGGCTGACCAGTTGATACGCCGCGATCGTGAAATCCCCGAATTCGGCCATGGTGCGGCGACGTTTCTCCTCGTTGTATTCCTCAACCAGATCCAGCAGCAGTTCACGCTGTTCTGCGGTTCTGGCGATGCGGTCGCACTGATAGACGCAGTTGGCATACAGTTTGGCCTGGTACTGCTCCAACTTGGCCTGCCATTGTTCATCGCTGTCTTTCTTGGCGCGTTTCGGCAGCGCGCCGGCGAACAGCTTCTCGGGTATCGGCTCATCGCCCAGCGCGGCGCGCACCCGACTGATGAAAGCGTTGTCCCAACGGCGTATCGCGGCGACGGCTTCGGCGTACCCCGGGCAGTCGGGTCCAATCATCGCGCTGGCTATGGCGTTGGACAGGCCTCTCACGTCCCCGGCCAGTTGAGGGATCGACGGCGGGTCCTGCCGCGCCGAGAGTTCGTCCAGATGCCGCTCCACCACATCGGCCGCCAACTGCAATGCGCCGGCGTCACTCAGCGGCTGCGTGTTCCGGTCGAAGCCGACCAGGAGTCCGTACTGGCGGACGATGGTCTGGAAGAACGCATCGTAGGTGGCGATGGTCGGCTTCAGGAACATCCGGTCAGGGTTCTCATCCGCGCCCGACTGTTCGGCGACCGCCGATGAGACGCGGTCCAACAGCTCGCCCGCGGCCTTGCGTGTGAAGGTCAGGCCCAGAATGCGCTCGGGAGCCACGCCGTTGCCGATCAGGGTGACGATGCGCCTGGTCATGGTATAGGTCTTGCCTGATCCGGCGCCGGCCACCACCAGGATGTCGTCATCGTTCGGGGCGTTGATGACCCGCGCCTGTTCCGGGCTGTCAGTGAATGCGTGCATCATGCTTGCCTCGTTTCATAGACGGTGTTGAGCTCGCCGGCGCAGGCCGGACAGGATGCCTTCATACGGCAGTGTTTCACATGATCGGGCGTGGGGTGTGCGATCAGCAGGGAGGACCGGCTGGCCGCGGCCGCATAGAACACACGCGCGACCATGGTCAGCGCCCACAGCGTCTGGCTGCCACGCAGCCGTACGATCTGATCCCACGCCGCGGCGCGCACCCCCGCGGGCGGCGTCTCGGGCAGCTCCGGAATCTCCAGGTATTGGGGGTCCTTAAAGTAATAGCGCAACGTAAACGGTTCCGTGTTCCAGGCCCCGTTGCGCAACAGTGCGGGCTGGTGCAGGCTTTCCACCTCACGGCTGCGGCTCGGGCCATCATCCTCACGGACGAAGAACAGCCCGCTCTGCGCGATGTACGGCATCCGCGGGGAAGGCCCGACACAGCCCCGATCCTCGGGGAACGCCAATCCAAGCTGGTAGCAGACCAACTGCAGATCGTTGAAGATCTGCGTGATGGCGTATTTCCTCCCGGTCTTGTAGTCGATCAGTCGCACCGCCTCACGGCCATCCTGGTATCGACGGTGTTCAAGCCGGTCGATCCTGCCGGACAGCCGAATCGTCAGATCGTCGCATATGCCCTCGGGCCAGCCTCCGACCAGCGTGCCCATAACCGCCAGGAGCTCGCCGCTTGTCATCGGTTCGATGCCGGGTATGGCGTTATAGGCGGCGAGCATGTCGTCGATATCGAACCGGGCGGTGAATTCCGCTTCGCACTCCACGCGTTCCAAGGCCCCGACCGACATGTATTCGGCGTTGCGGAACGGGTACGCGGGGTTGCATCCGTTGACGAAATAGGTGGCGATGTGGGTCATCATGGTTTCAGCCGAACGGTCGAGCTGCAGTGCGGCATATCGGTCGGTGGGAGACTCGATGGTCTGTGGATCACGCCGCAATGAACGGTAGATCGCCATCAGCCGTTCCGACACCGCCGCGATCCGGTTTCCGGCACCCTCCGCGGCCACGGCCCCAGGCATATCGAGGCGCTCCTCGCTGCCACGCTGTGCCACCTCGTGCACAAGAGTGCCGAAACCAGCGCGCACGCCGCCGGATTGGGGGCCGGAGCAACGGCGTTCCAACAGCCAGCAGACCGGACAGGACCAGATGCTGTCCACGGAGGAAGGCGACAAGGTCACGGTATGCCGTTCGTTCCGGGATCCGGATCGGCCCTCCGGCCCGCCATCCGAGGTGTCTTCATCCGCGGTATCAACGAAATACCACTGCTTGGGGTCGGCCGCGCGTACGCCGTGCTCCGCCAGCAACGCGAGCGCGGATGCCGCATCCCGCCCTTCCGGCGAATCGGCTCCGTGGCAGGCCAGCGCGATGCGCGCAGCCGTCACCAGTCCCCTGGGATCGGCATCGAGACCGGCATGGGATTCCGCGTCATCATCCACCGACTGACCGCCGGGGCGCGTGAACACCGCTTCGTCACGTTGGCGGATGAACCGCTCGGGCAGATACCCGTACAAGAAGTCCGACGGCGTGCAATCCTCGTTCCACGTCGCACTGATCGTCAGCGTCTCGTCGGCGCGGGTCACCGCCACGAGCAGGTTCTTCTTCTCGCTGGACAGCACTGCAGCCAGACGTGGGTCGCATCCGGCCGGGTCGGCGCCCCCGATTCGCCCATGCAGCATGAGATCGGCCAGATCCTCGCCGCCGAACAGCGTGGCGCGTTCCGCAAGGTTCGGCCATACATCCTGTTGGACCGCGGGCAGCCACACATGCCGCCAATGGTTCCCGGCGGCGCCGGCGGGGGTGGTCAGTGTCACGGCCTGTTCGACCGGCCCGACATGCGCCAGCGAATCCGCTTCGATCTGCATCGACCTGACCTGGTCCATGAACGCGACGATATCCTCCCCGGCGGAGCCGTCGGCGGCGAACTGGAACAGCCGCATCGCCACGTCAAGCCGGTCGTTGGCGGCACGGCCAGCTACGTCGTTGCGCAGGGCAGCGCGCTGCCAGGAACCGGCCACGCCGGTCGCATTCCAAGCCAGCGCCAACGTGTACTGTGCCTCCCGGTTGGACAGCCGGCCCATGCCATCCGCAACGCGGCCGACCATATCCCACATCCTGCGGAACGCGACGGCTTGGGGGTCACGGCCCAGGATCGCGCCGAGGGAATCCAGTACGGGCGTGGCGGGCGCCTTGGGATCGTCGAACGCCAGCATCAGGTACATCGCATGCTGGCCGAACGGCAGCTCGTCATCGGCGGATTCGCCCGTCAGCACGCCGTCGTCCACGCTGACCGCCGCCGCACGCCGCGCCGCCTGTCGGCGCTCGTCCACGGCGTCACGATACCGATCCCACGATTCGATCAGCGCCGCGAGATGCCGTTGCCCTTCCGCACCGGCGGTCTCTGCGCTTTCCTGGACGACTCCGGCCAATGACTCCAGTGCGGCCATCGCGGATTCCACCGGCGCCAACCGCGCCGGGGCACCCTCGGCGGACTGCGTGCCGGCGGTGACCAGCGGGCAGGCCATCAGCGTGGCCACCTGTGCCCGTACATAGGATGACAGCGTCGCCAACGGCAGATCCACGGCGTCGATGCCGCGCCTGCGGAGCAGCGCCAGCTCGATCAGGGCGAACAGCCCCTGCACGAACGGCTCGTCCTTCAGCGGACGCGTGACCGACGAGTAGCGCACCGGCACGCCATCGCGGCGCAGACGCTCGCCGAACGACCGCACGGTGGCGTTGTCATGGGCGATGATCGCCATGTCGTTCCATGCAATCCCCTGGTCCAGATGCAGACGCTTCATACGCCAGACGACATCGTCCATCTCCTCGCGAGGCGACTTGTACAGCGCCGTGGATACCGTGCCATCCTCCAACGGGGAGGCGCCGAGACCGGCATCCACATTCGCTCCCGGTGCGTCCAATCGCCGGATCGGCAGACTGCCCGCGTATCGGGGGAGCTTGCCGGGGCGCTGCGGCATCGGCGTGTCATCCGGCTCCGGCGAAGGGATCGACAGTGAGATGCGCGAGGCCAGGAGGTCGCGATAGGTCGGCGCGGCGGCATCCGCCGGGGTATCGGATACCGGGATGCGATGCAGGGCGGCATGCAGCGGCCCTCGCACCGCGCAACCCATCAGGTATTCCGGATAGGAGCCACGGAACGTCTGCACGGCCTCGTCGGGATTCCCTACCAGCACCAGCCGCACCCCTGCGGCGGACAACGCCTCAAGGAAGCGCAGCCCGGCCAATGTGGCGTCATGGAAATCATCCACCACCAACACCGAAGGAACCGTCTCCGGCTGCAGCCGCACCTCCTCCACCTGTACGCGACGCAGCACCGCAGCCGCCTCGACCAGCAGCCGCGATGCGTCCAGACGGTATTCGCCCGGATACGTATGTTCGATGGCCCGCACGTATTCCCGCCGCAGCGCGAACGCCAAGCGCCACTGCACCGCGGTGCGGTCGGCGTTACGCCCGGTGCCGGCCGCCTCCCCCACGTACTCACGCTCATGCGCGAACGATGCCCCCAGCTCGTTGATACGGGCCAGCATATCCCTCAGCTGATCCACGAACGACGAGGAGACGCCGCGCTCGAACATCGCCATCGTCGTCGCGCCGCCCGACTGCTCCCGGGCGGGTGCCACCGTATCCGTCCAGCGGTCGTCGGCGAAGTATTCCCGCAACAGCACGCACGTATCGCACAGGTTGCCGGCTTCGGCATGGTCCAGATGCGCCGCCACCACCCTGCGCAGCAGGGCATCCTGTTCGGCGCCGTTCAGCAGACGTGGCGCAGGCAGGTCCTCATACCGTCGGGCGTCGGCGATCACGGCGAACGCCAACGCCGACAACGTGGTGACCGGACGCGCCTTCATCGACGCCCCCATACGGCGGATTGCGCGATCGCCCAACCTATCCGCCGTCACGCGCCCGGATACCGTCATCATGGCTCCCCCACCATGGTTGCGTTCCAACGCACGCATCAGCGCCTCGAACGCGAACTCCGTCTTGCCGCACCGCGGGGGGCCAACCACCAGCAGCGCGGAAGCCTCGCCGCCCCCGAGCACCGCGTCAAACGTCTGCCAAAGTTCCTGCATACCAGTCATGGCTCAAGCTTAACCATGGCCGTCACGGAACGGTAGATATCTACCGTTCGCATCCGCCCTCAGCGTGTTGCCGCAAGTCTCCGGCGCCACGGCATGCCGCCGGATTACCGTGCCATCGCGTCCCACACCGTGCCGGACAGCTCGCGGATCTCGGCCTGCGCGGCCGCACTGTCGGGCACATCCTCGCTCATCACCGCCAGCACGTAATCGCCTGTTGCCGCCGTGCCGTCGATCGCAGCGGATGTATCGGATGAGGCGAACACAATCGCCACGTCATTCTCCACGCCGTCGATCTCCCCGGTTTTGTTGGCGGTCACCGTACCCGCCGGCAGACCGCCGGGGATCTTGGAGGTCCTGGTCTGTGCCATCAGCAGGTCGAGCATGCTCCGGCTGGCCTGCGCGGACACCAGTGCCCCGCGGTACACGGCAGCCATGAACCGCCCGCAATCCTCCGCCGTGGTCCGCTTCAGCGACGGGTCCCCGCTGACGTCGCCGAGGTACTGGTTGATGGACGAATCCCCGAACCCATGCTCCTGCGCGATGGCGTTGACGACCTCGAATCCGGCTTCGCCGCTGCCCGAACCGAGGATGTCCACCAACGCGTTCGTGGCCTCGTTGGAACTCACCGTGATCATCTCCCGCAGCAGCTCATCGATGCGGGCGTCCTCGGCGAGCGCCCCATCATCGATCCGCTGATAGACGGCCAGCATGACGTACAGTTTGATCAGCGACGCCGAATACCCCTGGTGGTTGTTGATCGTCAGCGAGGCTCCGGTGGCGAGATCCTCGCAATACACCTGCCAGCCGCCCTGGTATCCGGCGATCAGCGTCTCCAATTCGCCTTGCAGCGCACTCATCGTATGCCGTACCGGCTGGCTGGCGTCCGGCTCCGGAACCGCCGTGCGCCGCATGGCATCATGGTCCGGCAAGGCGATGCCGTCCTGGCCTGCGCCGTCGGCAGTGCCGACCTGTGCAGATGCCGCCGTTCCCTCCGGATTGCTTCGATGTGGCATCGACATCGTAACGCCGATACCGACCGCCACCGCCGCGAATGCAACCGCCACACCCGTCGCGATGACGGCCGTCCAGCCGCGTCCGCGCCCCGGTACCCGATGCGCCGCGCCACGATGGGACCGCGACGGGCGGGGGCGCCGACCACCCGTCGGCCGAACGTCCCCCGTCAACGCGCCGCACCTGCGAACATCGTGTCCCAGACCGTCGCCAGCATCTGCGAAGTGAGGTCGGCGGCACGTTCCTGCCCCAGGTTCTCGGTCATCACCGCCAGAGCGACCTTGGTGCGGCCATCCGATATGACGACGAAATAGTTGTATGCATCCTGAATGCCCATACCGCGATGCGCATGGATGGTGGCCCCCTCCGGAATCCTCACGCCTTCGGAGGCAATGTCATACGACATCAGCTCATCCGCTCCGTCGGCGGCCACCATGGACAGCATGCGCGCGGCGTCGTCGGATGACGCATAGTTCTCGTACCCGCCCTCGGAGGCGGCCACATCCCCGAATCGGCGTTCAAACGACGATCCGGAGAAGCGGTTCGCGGACAGCCATGAATCGATTGCATCCACACCGCCGACCGCGTCGATCAGCAGATTGGCCGCATCGTTGCTCATCGAACGCATCATCTCGCCTGCGGAATCGCTCGGCTGATCCTCATGGGTGCCGTAGTACGCCAAGTACACCGGCAGATACAATCCGGCGGATACCATGCGTTTCGAAGCGTTCCGCGACGAATAGCTGCGCAGTCCGTCCTCGGTCATCACCGATACGGCCACGTCGGTGGACGAGTAGGCGTCGACGATGCGATCGGTGGATTCCTGATCCAACGTGCGCGCCGGCATCTCGGACCCGTCCCCGTCCTCTTCCGATTGCTCGGATGACGCGGGGTCGTTCTCGTCCGACGCATCGCCCGGGGACGACGCCTCGCCGCCGGTCGGCGCCGGCGTCTGCGAGGTGCCCGGATCGTCCGCCGAGACATGCCGCACCACCAGCGTCACGCCGGTGATGATCAATGCCACGGCGGCGATGGCTGCGATAACGATGGCTACGATGGTTCCGGTGCGCCTGCGCGTCGCCGGCTGAACGGGAGACGATTGCGACGGCACCGATTGCGCCGGATACGTCGGCTGCACCGGCTGCATGGATATCGTCGGCGCGTCGGCGAGGGGATCCGCTGCCGGCGGTGCGGTCAGCGGACTGCCGCATACCGTGCAGAATCGCGAGCCTTCGTCGTTACCGTTGCCGCACCGTCCGCAAATCATCGTGCCCTCCATCCGTCGTCGTCTCCATGTCCATTATCGGTCATGTTCCGCGGATCGGAATCCGCCGACCGGTCGGATGTCCCGGATGGGCGGATCGACCCGTCCTCCGCCCAGGCCGATACCGTTGCCGCATCGGCGGAACGCAACGCGGTGAACTGCAGCGCACTGATGCCATTGGAGACGAACAACGGCAGTCTCAGGCATTCCACGCCACGATTCAGGCGCCATGGCGTGCTGGACCGCTCGACCGATTGGATGCGGGAGCGGCGCGTGAACACCGTGAACAAGGTGAGAACGGACGCCCCCGTGGCGGCGATTCGCTTGTCGTCCAATACCGCATATCCCTCCGACGCCGCCTTCAACCAACGGCACAACCCCCACCAGACCGCCAGCGCCGCAGGGGCCAACGTCCACAGCCAGTTCACGGCATCGCGGGACACCAGCGCCCAGATCACCGCAACCGCCATGCCCGCCGCGGACACCGCCAGCGGCATCACCAGATAGTAGCGGACCAGTCCGCGGCCCGTCCGATGGATCTCCGGAGGTTCCAGCCCCCATTCGGGGAGCATGCGTTGCAGCACGGCATAGACGCGGTCGTCGCCGATCACCGGCAGCACATCGGCGCCGGTGGCATCGCCGTCCTCCCCTTCCGCGGCGGCCATAGCGCCCAATCCCAGTCGGACCGAGCACAGGTGCAGGGCCCGGCGGAGCAGCGAGCGCCGGATGGCGACGGTCTGGATGCGGTCGATGGCGATGGTGGTGATCCGCTGCGTGAGCGCGCCGCGCACCACCACCAGGTCGCCGCCGCGGCGCCACACCTCGAATCCGTAGAACCGCAACAGCGATCCGATGATGCTGGCGCCCACAAGCACCGCGAAAACCACGACCACCGCGCCGGCGATCATGGCCGCACTGCTGGTGGCGAATCGGATCACCGAATCCTGCGCGGTGTCGAACACGTCCTCGGGAACCAGATCGCGCAATTGGTCGAGGAATCCGTAGACAACGATCAGCGCGGCGAACAATCCCAGGTCGGTGACGGCGAACAGCACGATATCCGCAACGGAGGCACGGAACACCAGCTCGCCGTCAATCGCCGGACGGCCGGTCGCCGACTGGTTGACGCCCGTGCGCGCGCCGGCGGCTGGAGCTTCTTCCGGCTGCCGGCACTCCTCGGCCGCATCCGAGTCGGCGACAGCGGTATCGGCGGTATCGGCGACTGCGCCATGGATACCCACCGATGCCGCGGCCGCGGATACGGTGTCCCCGCTATCCAACTGTCTGGCGGCTTCCAGCTCCAGCTGCACGCCGGCGGGAACGCCTCTGAGCGTCATGCCCGATTCCCCACCCGCGGCGGTGATGTCCAGAATCACCACATGGAACGGCCGCATGTAAATCGGGGCGCTGCTGGACAGCGTGTGGATGTGGTCGTAGGCGATCGTTGTACGCGTGCGGTTGAATACCCCGGAGCGTTGGGTGATGCCATGGTCGTCCATCCGATAGCCCGTCGTCAGCCATCGCACGACCGGGGAGACGAGCATCCATGCCGCAATCAGCCCGATCACCGCCACGATGACCGCCATGACGACCGCCGAATCACGGTTCGGTACGGCAATGGCCAGCACGGGAAGAATCAGGGCGATGGCGGACCTCACCGACTCGATCAACGCCGTGACCACGGCGATCGGATGCAGCCGGCGCCAAGCCGTGTTCACAGGTCCTCCTTCACAGCGAGCACACGTGCGGTGATCAGGTCCACCAGCTGTGCGGCCTCGGCGTCCTCGATGGCTTCGATCTCATGCTCTCCCACGGCGGTGTGCACGCTGATCGATGTCATACCGAACGCGCGCAACAGCGGCCCCTGCTTGGTGTCGACATGTTGGACGCGGTTGAACGGCACCGTGACCGATTTGCGGAACAGCCAGCCCGTGTGCAGTTTCAGATCCCGCTGCCCGATGGAGAACCGGGTGAACTCATAGGAGTACCGGGTCTGCAACGGCTGCGTGGCCAGCTCGACCACGGCCCATGCCGCAATCAGCCCCAGGACGAGCGCCTGCCAGAAGCCCCACCAATCGGCGGCGATGAAGATGATCGCCAGCACCGCACAGATCAGGATCACCGCCGTATCGGTGAATACCGACCGCAGCAGCCATACCCGCTTGATCCGTTCGGGCAGGCTCCGCCACCGCCGTTGGTCCGTTACTGTTTCCGGATTGCATTCGCTCATGCGCCCATCCTATCGTTGCCTCATGTCCGCCTCCGTCTCAGAGCCCCATGCCGAATCCCCCATCCGGCCACCGCGATCCCCGCGATGGCCGGGAGCACGAGCAGCAACCATGGATGCACCGGTTCCCCATTGTCTGCGTCATAGGCGACCATCGTCCGATTGCCGGCCATGTCGGTGACCCGTACCATCACGGCATGGGGTCGGCCGTCGGCCGGCAGCGCATATTGCGGGATGTCGTCGAGCGACGTGTCCGTGTTCCATTCGCGGACCTTGCGCCCGTCGATGTATAGTTCCGTCCGATTCACCGCCAGATTGTCCTTGGCATCGATGGTGATGCGTCGGCGGTGTTGCCCAGTGTGCCCGTCTTCGGCTTCCAGTTCGGGAACATATACGGTCGGCGCCGTTGCGTCGATGGCGAAGTTCACTTCAGCGCTTCCCCTATGGTCCGCGCCGACCCCTTCCATGGTGTTCTGCGAAACGTTGCCAGCCAGATCCACGGATTGTACAAGGATGCGGTAGAAGCCGTCGCCGTCGAACCGTTGCGCCGGAATCGTGTACACGGTTCTGGACCATCCGGCATCGTCATCCGTGCGCATGCCGAACTCCCCCGGGGCGAGGGTGTCGGCCTTGTCGTTTGCCACCACCGTGATCCGGCTCTCGGAGGGTGCAAGACCGGAGACGTTGATCTCCTGGATTTCCACGTCCTGGGCCTGCTGCAGATAGGCCCCGCGCAGCTGCCGCGTACCGGCGTTGAACACGTAGGTGGATCCGAATCGGTTCACCGAGAAGGTTATGGCGGTTTCGGCCACATTGCCCGCCTTGTCGGTGGCCGTTGCCGTGAGCGTGTAGACGTCATCGGTGTCAGGGGTCCGTTCAAAATCCCGGAATGTCACCGTGCGCCGGCCTTCGGACTCTCGTACGAGACTCCCGGGCATGGCGGTGCCGGTCAGCGGTCCTCTGTGCGCCCCTTCGATGGTGTAGTCGAGCCCCTGTTCTCCGAGGTTCGCGTCCGTGCACTCGATGCTCGGCGCGACGGTTCCCGCATAGGCGGTGCCGTCCGACACGCGGTCGATGGCGATATGCGGCGGCGTCAGGTCGATGACGAATTCCGGCACCGTCGCCGCCTGCGCTTTGTTCCCGGCCAGGTCGATGGCAGAGATCTCCATCGTGTAATGCCCTTCGCCGGAGAATGTCACGGTGTTGGTCCACGATGCGTCGTGACGTTCACCGTCGGTACACGCCCATCCGCTGCCGGCCGGCACCGGTTGTTCATTGCCGTTGCCGTCCGTGGCGGAGATGCTGATCACGGATTCGGATTCGGACAGGTTGCGTTCGATCTGGGTGATGGTGGCGGTGCGAGGGGCATCGTAGTACATGCCATTGGCCACATCGGTATTGTCGAAGGCGATGCCGAGCTGCGGCGGCGTGGTATCGATGATGAACCGATCATGATGCGCCGCCGTTTCCGTCTCCGGTGCCGGTTCGTGGAATTCGGCGTCGACGGACCAGACACCGTCCTCCTGCGCTGCGAATGTCATGCCGTAGGTTCGTCCATCATCGCCCGGTGTGAGTGCGGATAGCGGTATGGCGCGGTGTTCCGAGCCGTCACGGGTCAGGGAGACGAGCACGCGATCCGGATCACGGTCGATGACCAGATCGAGATTGGCGTCGGATAACGTCAGGGTGCCGTTGCGCCACGCCCGGTAGTACCGTTCGTTCCGCACCTCGTTATTGTCATAGGACACGGCGATCTCGGGCGGCGAGGCATCCACCGCCAGCATGTCGATGGCGTGCTCCGCGAACACCGGTTGGTCGGAGAAATCACCAGTGGAGGCATAGTTGCCTGCGGCATCGGCGACGGCGAGCGCGGTACCCTCCGCGATGAGCCGGAATCCATCGGCTTCAAGGCGGAATGAGAGCGTGCCACGGATTGGGTCATAGTCCAGATCGTCATTCCCGAGGGTGGCTCCGGTGGTGTGGGCATCGATGTTCGGCCCATCCCCATCGGCCAGTTCGCCGTATTCGTTCATCTCCGCGAATGCCGGGCTGTCGGCGTCCACGCCAGAAAGGGCGTCGGATATGCCATCCAGCGTAACGGTGTGTGAGGCGGCGAACATGATGCCGTGCCATGACGTGGGCGTACCCGCCAGCGTCAGTGTTCCGATGTTCGGAGCGGTCCAGTCGATGATGAAATGCGTGCCGTCCATCAACATGTCCTCGGATATGGTGGCGGAGGCGGCGGCGTCATGCAGTCCCTGATAGGACATTCCGATGGCGTATCGGCCCTCCGACACGCTCCGGGCTCCCGCGACCCGTACCGGCACGGTGATGGACCATTGTGTGCCGTCCGGGCTGTCCCATCCCTCGTTCCGGATGGTCAGCGCCTCCAACGTCCGGCCGTCGCCGCTGTGTTCGACCGTGCTCTCGGCGAACAGGTCGGCATCGACGGTTGTGGCGTCGGTGGCGTTACGGGCCAACGGGAACCATGGATCGTGTACGGTGCAGGTGACGGACACGTCGCCCCGGTAGTACCCTTGCCGTGTCGATCGGCGATGTTCCGGTGCACGGTCCGTCAGCGTCATGGCGTTGATCCGTGGCGCTCCCTGAGCGATGACGACCAATATCGAGGCATCCGTTTCGGACAGGAGCGCACGCAAGGTCGTTTCGGTGGTGTTGCCGACCTGATCCATGCCCATGACCCGCACCGCGTCCAACTCGTACAATCCCTCCTGGCTGAAGGTGATGACGGCCTGACCGCTGGCGGGATCGACGGCAATATGCTGCTCCACGGGTGTGCCGCCGTCGATGACATTCCCGTACAAATCGGTGGGCGCGGGGATGATGGCTCGGAGTGCGCCCGCCCCGGATACCGGGGATTCGGCATCGGCCGCCGGGGAGACATCGTCCACGGTGATGCCGATGGTCCGTTCGCCTACTGCGGCGTGTATGGATTGGCCGTCATACGTGGTGTTCGGCGGCAGCGCCGACACTCCCTGCATGGTCGGGGCGATGGTGTCGACGCCGAAATCGAGTGCGGAGGCCCGCACGGTGCCGAGCAGATACCCCATGATGCCTTCCGTCGCCCGTTCGTGCACCGTATAGCGGTACCAGCCGTCGGCGTACGGCTGTGCGTCCGCCCAGCCGATGCGGCCATCGTCCTCGATGCGCAGATCGCCGATTGTGATGCTGCCATATGGCTCCTTGCCCCGTACGGCGACCGCCACCGGTGTCGCGCTGGTGGCGTCCTGTTGCTGAAGGACTTCGAGGATTCTGGGTAGCAGCCGGTTGCCGGTAACGGTGAAGCCGACCTTCGGCACCTCGGCATACCACGGGCCTTTCGCGTCGCCTGATGGTGTGACGGCCGTCAATGCGGCGGCAACGCCACCCGCGGGTTCCCCGATGGTCAATGGTTGGGGCAGCCGGGCCGAGCCGTCCAGATCGCCGATCGTATACGACGTCGCATCGCCGCCCATATGGATGGCGATATCGCTGAAGTCGTAGCTTCCGGGAGTGGCCAGGGTCACTTCAACGGCGGTGGACCCGCCCGGGCCTTCCGCGGAATCCACCGTCGTCACACGGTAGTCCTGCGATTGAAGAGGCTGTGCCTCGCCGTCCAGATCGAGATAGGAGCCGGTGAGGCTGATGGCTTGGGGCTGGACGTACCCGTCGGCCATGATGATGCACACCCGACGCGACGTGTCCTCGCCCCATGCGATGACCTCGTTGCCGTTTCGGAGGTCGTGAGAGTCATCGCCCTGGTAGGAGACTTGGCCGAGCGAATCCGCATCCCGGATCGGGATGGCCCGCCGGCCGTCGGGGACGGCGAACGTGCGTACGGCCGTCACGGTCTGCGGCGTCGCCATATGATAATCGGCCGCGGAAGCTGCGGACGATGCGACGCCCATGGCGGCCATGGCCACCGCCGCGGATGCCAGCGCCATTGTCCTGCGCCGGATGCCGCCAGCCACCACGGTGTTATCGGCGGACACCGTATCATCGGACACCACCCTGCCGCCAGCCATCACAGTGTCGTCGGACACCACCGTGCCATCAGACAGCACCGTGCCATCAGACACCACCGTACCGTCGGTCAGCATGGTACGGTCGGCCGCCACGACAGGCGTACTCGCCACCGCACCGACCGCATGCGCCCCACATTTCAATGCCGACGCCTGCATGGACCCGACCGGGCGTGAGGTTTCGGCGGATGCACGCCTTGCGTCCCGCGTGGCCAGTATGTCGGCGTACCGCCAGGCGCCTGGTCTGATGCCGCGCAGCCACGCGATCTCCTGGCGTGCGGACGTACCATTCAACGCACGCCGCACGGCGGGCACGTCAAACCTGCGATGCATCACCACTGCTGCCACCGCCAGCGCCACGGCCATCACCAGCCATACCACGGCGGCTATCCCCAACCATTCATAACCGCTCATTGCAGATCCCCCTTATGATCCATATACGCGTTCTCAATGGCCTGCAGCACCACAGGCACGCTCCCCAACGCCCGGTCTCTGGCGTCATCATGCGCATCAGCCGTGGTGTCGGTCGTTTCGGCCACGTCGCCGGCCCGAGCGCACAGCCGCTCCATATCCTTCCGGGGAACACCGTCCGCCCGGAATTTCCGCGGATAGGTGAGCAGGGCATCCAATGCCAGATTCGCCGCCTCCAGACGGATCACCTCGCTCCGCTGCGCCGAAGCCGACTCCACCAGCCGCTGCAGCAGCCCGAAATACGGCTGGTACCGACCGCCGTCATGGCCTTCGTTGATCAACGGCACGATACGCACGTTGAATTCCGCGATGCCCGCATAGATGCCGGCGAGAGTCGTCTCTTCGAACGTTTCGGTCTCCGCGGCATCGCGCATCCATGGCGCGGCCGCACGGATCCGTGCCATGCGTAATCCCTCGGTATCGGCGTCGTTCGGTTCCACGGCGTAGTAGTACCAGTACAGCCGCCCCGTGTCGAAGCACAGCTGCGCCCATGCGGTCCGGTCCGACCGCAGTGCGTCGGCGTGACGGTTGAGCAATGCCGTATATGTCGTCTCCTCGGACTGGGAGAACACGCCATCCGCCGTATACCGGTCAATCAGATGCCGATACGGTTCGATACTTCCGGGCAGGATCTCGGCGGCGCGGCGGCACGCCTGTTCCGCGACGGGATCGGCGGAGGCCTGCTCGGCCTGACGCATCCAATGCGTGTAGTCGCTGTTTCGTTCATGGTCCGCTGCCAGCAGCGAGCCCGCGGACAACGCCAGGCACGCGACCGAAGCGGCGGCGGTTCCAGCGAAGATTCTCCACCGGCGCAGCAGCGTCCGCCGTCTGGAACGCTCCCCGTCCCGGCAGTGCCCGAGCGCATAGGCGAATTCGGCGCAGGATGCGTACCGCTGCTGCGGATCCGGGGAGGTTGCCTTGGCGATCACATGTTCCAGCCCCGTGGACAGTTCTGGGCGAATCCGGCGGACCGGCACGATGCCCTCGCGCGGATGCACGCCCGTCAGCAGCTGGAACAGCGTGGCCCCCAGCGCATGGATGTCGACACGGGCATCCAGTACACCGCCGGGTTCGAACTGCTCCGGCGCACCATACCCCGGCGTGCCCAATCGCCGGCCGTCGCCGATGCCGTCACGGTTCTCGCCGGTCTCCCCCTGTTCGATGGCGATGCCAAAATCGATGAGTTTGACCATGCCGTCCGGCGTCAACATGACGTTGGACGGCTTCATGTCGCGGAACACCACCATCGGCGTACGGCGATGCAGGTAATCCAGCACATCGCACAGCTGGATGCCCCAATCCACCACCAGTGCCTCGTCCTGCGGCCCCTCGCGCTCCAGCAGGGTGCGCAACGTCTGCCCCTCCACGAAATCCATGACCACGAACACACCCGTATCGTCGTCGATCAGGTCAACGATGCGCGGGATCGCGGGATGGTCCAGACGCGCGATCATCTCCGATTCCACCGTCAGACTGCGCAGCATCACGTCACGCCGCTCAGCCGAGCCGGCGTCGCGCATCTGTTTGACCGCCCACCGCCGGTTCAGTGATGCGTCCATAGCCAGATACACCGTCGACATGCCTCCGATGCCGACCTGCGTCAGGATGCGGTACCGTCCCCCGACCAATGTCCCCTCAGCCACCATTGCGATCGCCTTTCCACATGCGTTGCCTGCTATACCTCGAGCTCCACATGTGACCGGCCGAACGGTGCACCCGGCACCATGTCTTTCCCCCACTCCCAATGTACGGGCATGGCCGCCGCCGTGTCAACCGGACCATGGGGCATGCCGGCCGCGGGGGTCGCGAACCCGGCATCCGCAACGCTCCCGGAGCGACACGCCGCATATACGACGAGGGCGCACCCCATCGGGATGCGCCCTCGGTTCACCGCCCGGCCGTTATCCGGCCGTCTGCGGTCACAGGCTCAGATCGCCCAGATCGCCCAGGTCGGCGTCGGAGAAGTCGGCGCCGCCGAAGTCCTCCTGGCCGCCCTGATCGTTCAGGAAATCGTCCGGGTTGAAGTCGTCGCCGAGCTTCAGGTCGCCGAAGTCGATGCTGGAGAAGTCCACATCGCTCAGGTCGGCGTCGGAGAAGTCGGTCGCCTCGTCGCCGCCCAGACCGAAGTTCGGGTAGATCGTCTCGCGGATCGCCTTGTCCGGCTCCACCACCGCGTTGCGGTAACGGGCCAGGCCGGTGCCGGCCGGGATCAGCTTACCGATGATCACATTCTCCTTGAGGCCCTTCAGGTCGTCTTCCTTCTGGCTCAGGGCCGCCTCGGTGAGCACGCGCGTGGTCTCCTGGAAGGAGGCCGCGGACAGCCACGAGTCGGTGGCCAGCGACGCCTTGGTGATGCCCATCAGCTCCGGACGGCCGGCGGCGGGCTTGCCGCCGTTCTTCACGGCCTCCATGTTCGCCTCGCGGAACTTCGCCTGGTCCACCAGTTCGCCCGGCAGCAGCTTGGTGTCGCCGGAGTCGATCACGGTGATGCGGCGCAGCATCTGGTGCACGATGACCTCGATGTGCTTGTCGTGGATGTCGACGCCCTGCGAACGGTACACGTTGTGCACCTCCTCCACGATATTGACCTGGGCGGCACGCGGGCCGAGGATGCGCAGGATCTTCTTGGGATCCACGGAACCCTCGATCAGCTGGGTGCCGGCCACCACGTGGTCGCCGTCCTTGACCAGCATCGGCGCGCGACGGGTCACCGGGTAGGTGATCGGCTCGACCGTGGAATCGTCCGGGGTCAGCGTGACCTGACGGCCGCGGTCGGTGTCCTCCACCTTCACGATGCCGGCGAACTCGGCGATCGGCGCCTCACCCTTCGGGGTACGGGCCTCGAACAACTCGGTGACACGGGGCAGACCCTGGGTGATGTCGGACGCCGAGGCGACGCCGCCGGAGTGGAACGAACGCAGCGTCAGCTGGGTACCAGGCTCGCCGATGGACTGGGCGGCCACGATGCCGACGGCCTCGCCGACGTCCACCAGCTTGTTGGTGGCCAGCGACCAGCCGTAGCACTTGGCGCACACGCCGCGCTTGGATTCGCAGGTCAGCACGGAGCGGGCCTTGACCTCCTCCACGCCGTGGGCCACCAGGTCGTTGAGCGCATCCATCGACAGCGCGTCGCCGGCGTGGTACAGCACGGTCTCGTTGTCGGCGGGGTCGATGACGTCGGCGGCGAGCAGGCGCGAGTACGGGCCACCGTCGGCGGCCTTGACGAGCACCAGGTTGCCGTTGTCGTCACGCTCGGCGACCTTCATCGCCAGACCGCGCTTGGTGCCGCAGTCCTCCTCGCGGACGATGACCTCCTGCGAGACGTCCACGAGTCGACGGGTCAGGTAGCCCGACTCGGCGGTACGCAGTGCGGTATCGGCCAGACCCTTGCGCGCGCCGTGCTGGGAGATGAAGTACTCCAGCACGGACAGGCCGTCGCGGTAGTTCGACTTGACCGGACGGGGGATGATCTCGCCCTTCGGGTTGGCCACCAGGCCTCGCATACCCGCGATCTGGCGGATCTGCATCCAGTTGCCTCGAGCGCCGGACTGGACCATGATGTTCACGTTGTTGTCATCATGGAAGTTCTCACGCATGGCGTCGGCCACCTTGTCGGTGCACTCGGTCCACAGGTTGATGAGCTCCTGACGGCGCTCCTCGTCGGTCAACAGACCCATGTCGTACTGGGAGTTGACCTTGGAGGCCTCCTCCTCGTACGAGTGGACGATGTCCTCGCGCTCCGGCGGGGCCACGATGTCGGAGTACGCCATCGTGACGCCGGACCACGGCGCGCGCGTGAAGCCCAGATCCTTCAGGGCGTCCAGCGTGGCGGCCACCTGGGCGGTGGAGTAGCGGGTCGCGATGTCGTCGACGATCTTGGAGAGCTTGCCCTTGGGCACCTGCTCGTTGACGAACGGGTAGTCGGTCGGCAGCGTCTCGTTGAACAGGATGCGGCCGTAGCTGGTGGCGAACAGGACGGAACCGTCCTTGAAGCGCTCCTCGCGGACCGTGTCCGGGCTGCCCGGCTCGGCGTCCACCACCTTGAGCTCGCGCGGCTCCCAATCCTTGGGCAGCACGAAGTCCTCGGGCAGACGGATCAGCACCATGGACTGCATATCGATCTCGTGCAGATCGAGCGCCATCTGGGCCTCGGCCAGCGAGGAGAACACGCGGCCCTGGCCCTTGGCGCCCTCGACCACGGTCGACAGGTAGTACAGGCCGAGGATCATGTCCTGGGACGGCATGGTGACGGTGTGGCCGTCGGCCGGCTTCAGGATGTTGTCGGAGGCGAGCATCAGCGTGCGGGCCTCGGCCTGGGCCTCGGCGCTCAGCGGCAGATGCACGGCCATCTGGTCGCCGTCGAAGTCGGCGTTGAACGCGGCGCAGGCCAGCGGCGGCAGGTGGATGGCCTTGCCCTCCACCAGGATCGGCTCGAAGGCCTGGATGCCCAGACGGTGCAGCGTAGGCGCACGGTTGAGCAGCACCGGGTGCTCGGCGATGACCTCTTCGAGCACGCCCCACACCTCGGAGTCGCCGCGGTCCACCAGACGCTTGGCGCTCTTCATGTTCTGCGCGTAGTTCAGGTCCACCAGACGCTTGATGACGAACGGCTTGAACAGCTCCAGGGCCATCGGCTTGGGCAGACCGCACTGGTGCATGCGCAGCTCCGGGCCGACCACGATCACGGAACGGCCGGAGTAGTCCACGCGCTTACCCAGCAGGTTCTGACGGAAACGGCCCTGCTTGCCCTTGAGCATGTCGGAAAGCGACTTGAGCGGGCGGTTCGAGGCGCCGGTGACCGGACGGCCGCGGCGACCGTTGTCGAACAGCGAGTCCACGGCCTCCTGGAGCATGCGCTTCTCGTTGTTGAGCATGATCTCGGGGGCGCCCAGCTCGATCAGTCGCTTCAGACGGTTGTTGCGGTTGATCACGCGGCGGTACAGGTCGTTCAGGTCGGAGGTCGCGAAGCGGCCGCCGTCCAGCTGCACCATCGGGCGCAGATCCGGCGGGATGACCGGGATCACGTCCAGCACCATGGCCTCCGGCTTGTTGCCGGTGGTCAGGAAGGCGTTGACGACCTTCAGGCGCTTCAGGGCGCGGGCCTTGCGCTGGCCGGTGCCCGTGTCGATCTCCTCGCGCAGCTGCTTGGCCGCGCCCTCCAGATCGAAGTCCTGCAGGCGCTTCTTGATCGCCTCGGCGCCCATGCAGCCTTCGAAGTAGTCGCCGTAGCGGTCCTGCATCTCGCGCCACAGGTCCACGTCGCCCTCCATGTCGCCGGGCTTCAAGCCCTTGAAGCGGTCGAACACGGCGGAGATGCGCTGGATCTGATCGTCGTAGCGCTGGCGGATGGCCGCCATCTCGCGCTCGGCGCTGTTGCGCAGCTTGGCCTTGGCGGCGCCCTTGGCCTCGCCGGCGGCCTCAAGCTCGGCCAGATCGGCCTCGACCTTCTTGGCGCGTTCCTCGATCTCGTTGTTGCGGCGCTTCTCCAGGTTGCCGATCTCGGTATCGAGCTCCTCCTGCAGGTCGGGCAGGTCCTGGTGACGCTGCTCGTCGTCCACCTTGGTGACCATGTACGCGGCGAAGTAGATGACCTTCTCCAGGTCCTTCGGCGCGATGTCCAGCAGGTAGCCCAGACGGCTCGGCACGCCCTTGAAGAACCAGATGTGGGTCACCGGGGCGGCCAGCTCGATATGGCCCATGCGCTCACGGCGGACGCGGGACTTGGTGACCTCCACGCCGCATCGCTCGCACACGATGCCCTTGAAGCGCACGCGCTTGTACTTGCCGCAGGCGCACTCCCAGTCGCGGGTCGGGCCGAAGATCTGCTCGCCGAACAGACCGTCCTTCTCCGGCTTCAGGGTGCGGTAGTTGATGGTTTCGGGCTTCTTGACCTCGCCGTAGCTCCAGCTGCGGATGTCGTCGGCGGTGGCCAGGCCGATCCTCAGTTTGTCAAATGCGTTGACGTCCAGCACTTGTATTCCTGTCTATTGAAGTTGTGTTTCTTGACGTTCATGGGGTCGCCGGCCGGCTTGTGGCCGGCGACCCGGGGAATCACTGGTATTCGGGCTCCTCGACGGCCTGGTCCTCCTTGGCGGCGGCGTCGGGGCGCGCGCCGATGTTGAAGCCCAGATCGTCGGAGGCAGACATCGGATCGTCGTCCTCGTCCTTCATGTCGATGGCCTGGCCTTCGGCGTTGAGCACCTCGACATTCAGCGACAGGGACTGCATCTCCTTCAACAGCACCTTGAACGACTCGGGGATGCCCGCCGGCGGCAGGTTCTCGCCCTTGACGATGGCACCGTAGGCACGCACGCGGCCGTCCACGTCATCCGACTTGGTGGTCATCATCTCATGCAGCGTGTAGGCGGCGCCGTAGGCCTCAAGGGCCCACACCTCCATCTCGCCGAAGCGCTGGCCGCCGAACTGGGCCTTGCCGCCCAGCGGCTGCTGGGTGATCATCGAGTACGGACCGGTGGAACGGGCGTGGATCTTGTCGTCGACCAGGTGGTGCAGCTTCAGCATGTACATGTAGCCCACCGAGATCGGCTTGGGGAACGGTTCGCCGGTACGGCCGTCGAACAGCGTGGCCTTGCCGTTCTCGCCGACGAGCTTGTTGCCGTCGCGGTCGGGCAGCGTGTTCTTGAGCAGGCCGTGCAGGACCTCCTGCTTGACGCCGTCGAACACCGGGGTGGCCACCGGGGTGCCTGGCTCGCCCTTCTCGGCGCCCTTGGGCACGTACTTCTTCCATTCGGCCTCAAGCTCCGGATCGACCGTGATGTCCCAGCCGGCGTGGGCCACCCAGCCCAGATGCATCTCGAGCACCTGGCCCAGGTTCATTCGGCTCGGCACGCCCAGCGGGTTGAGCATGATGTCGACCGGGGTGCCGTCCGCCAGGAACGGCATGTCCTCCTCCGGCAGGATGCGGGAGATGACGCCCTTATTGCCGTGACGACCCGCGAGCTTGTCGCCCTGGGTGATCTTACGGTGCTGGGCGATGTACACGCGCACGGTCTGGTTCACGCCGTTGGGCAGCTCGTCGCCGTCCTCCTCGGCGTCGGCGCGGGTGATCTCCTTGACGGCGATCACGGTGCCGGACTCGCCGTGCGGCACGCGCAGCGACGTATCGCGGACCTCGCGGCTCTTCTCGCCGAAGATCGCACGCAGCAGGCGCTCCTCCGGGGTCAGCTCGGTCTCGCCCTTCGGGGTGACCTTGCCGACGAGGATGTCGCCGGCCTCGACCTCGGCGCCGATGCGGATGATGCCGCGCTCGTCCAGGTTCGCCACCGCGTCCTCGCCGACGTTCGGCAGGTCGCGGGTGATCTCCTCGGCGCCCAGCTTGGTCTCGCGGGCGTCGATCTCATACTCCTCGATATGGATCGAGGAGAGCGTGTCGTCCTGCACCAGGCGCTGGGAGACGATGATCGCGTCCTCGTAGTTGTAGCCGTTCCACGGCATGAACGCCACCAGCAGGTTCTTGCCCAGGGCCATCTCGCCCTTGTCGGTCGCCGGGCCGTCGGCCAGCACGGTGCCGGTCTCCACGCGCTCGCCGTTCTTGATGCGCGGCACCTGGTTGTAGCACGTGCTCTGGTTGGAACGCTGGAACTTGGTCAGCTTGTAGCTGGAGGTGGTGCCGTCGTCGTTCATCACGCGGATGATGTCCGCGGACACGTAGGTCACCACGCCCGGCTTCTCGGCCAGGATCACGTCGCCGGAGTCGATGGCGGAACGCCACTCGGAACCGGTGCCCACCAGCGGACGCTCCGATTCGATCAGCGGCACGGCCTGACGCTGCATGTTGGTGCCCATCAGTGCTCGGTGGCCCTCGTCGTGCTCCAGGAACGGGATCAGCGAGGCGCCGACCGACACCATCTGGCGCGGGGAGACGTCCATGTAGTCGACCATGTCGACCGGCACGTCCTCCGCCTCGCCGGCGGCGTCTCGCACCAGGGCGTCCTTGGAGATGAAGTTGCCGTTCTCGTCCAGCTCCTGGTTGGCCTGGGCGATGACGTGCTCGACCTCACGGTCGGCGGTCATGTAGACCACGTCATCGGTCACATGGCCGTGCTCGACCTTGCGGTACGGGGTCTCGATGAAGCCGAACGGGTTGATGCGGCCGAAGGTGGCCAGCGAGCCGATCAGACCGATGTTCGGGCCTTCCGGAGACTCGATCGGGCACATACGGCCGAAGTGGGACGGGTGCACGTCTCGCACCTCCATGGAGGCGCGGTCACGCGACAGACCGCCGGGGCCCAGGGCCGACAGACGGCGCTTGTTGGTCACGCCGGCCAGCGGGTTGTTCTGGTCCATGAACTGGCTGAGCTGCGAGGTGCCGAAGAACTCCTTGATGGTGGCGTTCACCGGACGGATGTTGATCAGCGACTGCGGGGTGATGGCCTCGGCGTCCTGCGTGGTCATGCGCTCGCGCACCACGCGCTCCATACGGCTCAGGCCGGTGCGCAGCTGGTTCTGGATCAGCTCGCCGACCTGGCGGATGCGGCGGTTGCCGAAGTGGTCGATGTCGTCCACATCCACGCGCAGCTCGATGTCCTCGCCGTCGCGGCGGCCCGGGAAGGTCTTGTCGCCGGCGTGCAGGGTCACGAGGTACTTGATGGTGGCGATGATGTCCTCACGGCTCAGGCTGCGGTCGTTGTAGTCCGCCTCCAGGCCGAGCTTGCGGTTGATCTTGTAGCGGCCGACGCGCGCCAGATCGTACCGCTTGGTGTTGAAGTAGAAGGACTCGAGCAGGTTCTTGCCGGCCTCCGGGGTGGCGGTGTCGGCCGGGCGGATCTTGCGGTACAGATCGGTCAGAGCCTCGTCCTGGGTCTCGATGGTCTCCTTGTCGAGCGCGTCGAGCACCAGCGGGTAGCCCTTGAACGCCTCGCGGATCTCCGGCTTGGTCATGCCGATGGCCATCAGGAACACGATGGCGGACTGCTTGCGCTTGCGGTCCACGCGCACGCCGAGCACGTCACGCTTGTCGATCTCGAACTCCAGCCAGGCGCCGCGGCTCGGGATGATCTTCGCGCCGAAGATCTCCTTGTCCGAGGTGCGGTCCGGGGTGCGGTCGAAGTAGACGCCCGGGGAGCGCACGAGCTGGGAGACGATGACGCGCTCGGTGCCGCCGATGATGAAGGTGCCGTGCGGGGTCTGCAGCGGGAAATCGCCCATGAACACGGTCTGGGACTTGATCTCGCCGGTGTCGCCGTTCTCGAATTCGGCGTTCACGTACAGCGGCGCGGAGTAGGTGTAGTCCTTCTCCTTGCACTCCTGCACGGTGTGGCGCGGCTCCTCGAAGTACGGATCCGAGAAGGTCAGGGACATGGTCTGGGCGAAGTTCTCGATCGGGGAGATCTCCTGGAAGACCTCATCCAGACCCGAGACATGCGGCACGGTGTTCGTGCCGTTCTCCAGATCCTCCTGCACGCGCTGCTTCCAGCGCTCGTTGCCGATCAGCCAGTCGAAGCTGTCGGTCTGCACGCCCAGCAGGTAGGGCACATCGATGGGCTCGCGGATGGAGCCGAAGTTCACACGGTCCGACGCCTTGTGCAGATCGATGTCATGCTGGTCGGCGCGTGCGATGATGGTGGTGGTACTCGTCGTAGCTTGTTCGGCAGCCAATGGACGTTCCTTATCGCTCGCTTGGTTCTTCGGTATCATTCCCCAGAAGCGCTTGGACGGCCGCCATATGCCTGTTCGCGGGCGCTTCTTCCTTGTCAGCATGCCCGCCATATGACATGCATATACGCAAAAACATTATGCTACCGCACCTCGACACGCCTGACAATCCAGGCGTGTCCCGTCTGAAGCGGGCATGATCCCGTACCGCCGCGACGCACCGCGGCACCGATCCGCCACCGCACCCTCCTGGCGGCGTCATGGTGCACTGGCCCGTCGCCCGCGACCTCTCCCCTACTGCACGACGAACGGCACCTGCTGGCTGACGACCTCCGGATGGTCCTTCAGACTCAGCTGCGCCACATACGTGCCCGCCTCGACCTTCGGCAGATCGGCGTCGTCCACGCACTCCGACCCGGAACGGTTCGTGTTCCACCTCATGGTCTGGATGTCCTTATCCCCCTGCGCCATCATCAGCATGCGGGATTCGACTGGGCAGGAGTCGGACCGCCAGACCTGGTCATCCCCGGAGGCGATCGTCAGCACGCGATTCGCATCCGACCCATCGATCAGACAGCTGACCGTGCCGCTGTACACGATGCCGGCGGCGAAATCGATCGACCCGCCCACGGGAACGGTCTGGGCCATGGTGGACAACTCCAGGGAGATGCTGTCCTCCACGCAATCGCGCACACCGGTGCTGGGCGTGGGATCGGGCACGGCCTTGCGCGCGATGCCCACGTCATGGCCCGCCACCAATGCCCCCACAGCGAACGCGCCGCGGCCAATGCTGTACACGCAGAACCCGGCCAACGCCAGCACCAGCACCAGCACGACGCCGACTACAATACGACGCCTCCGATAGATACGGCGCTGCTTCTCGCTCAGTTTGCGTTTGCGCCGCTTACCGGTGCGCGCTGGTGTACGTGTGGCCATAACACATTAGTCTAAAGGGGCATGCGCACCACAGCGACGTTCCCCGCCCGTCATCGCCATTTTCACACCATACCGATACGTCACTGATACGTCCAATGCCGTTTCCTGCCTCACTACGGCAGGCGCAGCGAGCCGTCGGGCAGCATGTCCAGCAGACCGTCCTCGTCCAACGAGGCGATGCAGGCATCCAGCTGCACATGATCCGGCCACAACTGTTCGATTTGCGATCTCGGCACGGCACCCGGCGCGCCCGTTTCGAGCCGGCCGTCCGCCACACCACGCGCCGCCTGTGCGGCGGCCTGCCGCAAGGCGTTCAGGATAATGCCCCGCACCTGACGGTCCGTGCCTTGGAACCGTTGGCGCGGCCGGGTGCGCCGCTCCCCCAGCCCGGGAAGCCCCGCCGCCAGGAACGCGCACTCGCCCCGCAACGGGCAGTCGCCGCACTGCGGCGCCTTGGCCGTACAGACCGTGGCTCCCAACTCCATAACCGCCTGGTTCCATATCACCGACGGTCTGTGCGGCATATGTCGGACTTTCCCTGCGCCACCATGCAGATCGGCATCGCGCACGATGCCCGCGTTCGCGTCCGCGTGCGCATCCGACGACGAGTCCGAAGCCTCTTGGCCCCGGCCCTCCTCAGGCAGCACGCACCAGGCTAATTCGCGCTCGGTCCGGGAGGCCGCGCCCCCGCGCGACTCCACACCGAGGAAGACCCTGCTCAGCACGCGGCGGATATTCGTATCGATGACCGCAACGCGCTCGCCGAAGGCGAAGCTCAGCACGGCGGAGGCCGTGTAGTCGCCCACGCCGGGCAACACCACCAACTCCTCATATGTATGGGGCAGCTCGTTGGCGTATTCCTCGGCCACCACACGGGCGCACTCCTGCAATCGCAACGCCCGCCGCGGATAGCCAAGCCGTCCCCAGGCGGTGATCACTTCGGCGGTGGAGGCCTCGGCGAGCGCCGCCGCGTCCGGCCAGACGGCCATCCAGGACTCCCAATACGGCACCACACGGCTCATCTGCGTCTGCTGGCTCATCACCTCGGAGACCAGCACGCCCCATGGCGTGGTACGGCCGAATCGCCACGGCAGGTCGCGCGCGTTCAGCTCCCACCACGCGGCCAGATGACGGCATGCCGCCGCGGCGCTGACCCGCAGCCGTTCTTCACGTTCGATTTCTTCAGGCACTCCACCATTGTGCATGACACTCCGCCTACCACGCCATGTGTTCGCTTCCCGGGCAGGGACACTGCATGACTATATGCGACTGTATGAGCGTCGCCCGCGGCCTGTCGGCTCGCGTCCCTAATGTTGGCAATCATGACGAACGAAGCAGCGAACCCGCAGGCCCCGGAGGCGCAGGTCGAGCAGATGTACGAGTACGGCTACCGGAAATCGAACTACGGACCGGACGAGCTGGTGACCGACGCGCACGGCAATCCGATTAGCGTGGTGGACGCCATGCTCTCGGCCGAGGCAGCCGCCCAGGCGGAGACCGTGACCCCGCACCTGTGCTACTACTCACCGCGCATCCCGGGCAACACCGGTTCGGCGATCCGCCTGTGCGCGGTGACCGGCACGATCCTGCATCTGGTGGAGCCGTTGGGCTTCAACCTGCATGACACGAAGCTGCGCCGCGCCGGGTTGGATTATCACGACATGGCGCATGTGGTCATGCACCCGAACTTCGAGAATCTGGTGGAGTCGATGCCGAACTCGCGCATCATCGCGTTCACGGCGCATGCCACCAAACTGTATACCGAGATCGAATACAAGCCGACCGACATCCTGCTGTTCGGCCCGGAGCCGGGCGACATCCCGGATCCGGTGGACATCATGTTCGGCCCGCATGTGGCCGAGCAGGTCCGTCTGCCGATGCGCCCGAGCCTGCGTAGCCTGAACCTGACGAACTGCGCCTCGATTGCGATCTATGAGGCCTGGCGTCAGCTGAACTTCGAGGGCGGCAAGTAAAGAGGAGCAGTCTGCCTCGCCGGCCGCTCCGTCCGGCGAGGGAAAGACATCGATAACAACGCAGCCCCCTCATTGGAGGGGGCTGGACAGCGATTGTGGACGGCGCCGCCCTGAATCGGAGGGAGCCGCCGCCGTTGCCGACTAGTTCTTGAAGCTGTGGATCGGCGCGGGGATGCGGCCGCCGCGGGTCACGAAGGCCTCGCAGCTGGTCTGGTTGACCGGCATAATCGGCGCGTAGCCCATCAGGCCGCCGAATTCCGCCGAATCGCCCACGCCCTTGCCGTACACCGGGATGATGCGCACGGCCGTGGTCTTCTGGTTGACCATGCCGATGGCCGCCTCATCGGCGATGATGCCGGAGATCGTGGCCGCGGTGGTGTCGCCGGGGATGGCGATCATGTCCAGGCCGACCGAGCACACGCAGGTCATGGCTTCAAGCTTCTCGATGGTGAGGCACCCGGCGCCGGCCGCATCGATCATGTTCTTGTCCTCGGAGACCGGGATGAACGCGCCCGACAGGCCGCCCACGTACGAGGACGCCATGATGCCGCCCTTCTTGACCTGGTCGTTGAGCATCGCGAGCGCCGCGGTGGTGCCGGGGGCGCCGACCTGCTCCAGGCCGATCTTCTCCAGCACCTCGCCGACCGAATCGCCGACGGCCGGGGTGGGTGCCAGCGACAGGTCGATGATGCCGAACGGGATGCCGAGCCGGCGCGACGCCTCCTGCGCCACAAGCTGGCCGACGCGCGTGATCTTGAACGCGGTGCGCTTGATCGTCTCGCACAGGAATTCGAAGTCGCGGCCCTTGGCCTCATCGAGCGCGCGGGAGACCACGCCGGGGCCGGAGACGCCGACGTTGATGACCGCGTCGCCCTCGGTGACGCCGTGGAAGCCGCCGGCCATGAACGGGTTGTCATCCGGGGCGTTGCAGAACGCCACGAACTTGACGCAGCCGTAGCTGTCATTGTCGCGCGTGTTGTAGGCGATGTCCTTGATGATGTGGCCGAGCAGTTCGACCGCGTTCATGTCGATACCGGTTTTGGTGGAGCCTACGTTGACCGACGAGCAGACGATGTCGGTTTCGCTCAGCGCCTGCGGCAACGAGCGGATGAGCATCTCCTCGGCCGGGGTCATGGACTTGGAGACCAGCGCCGAGTATCCGCCGATCAGGTCCACGCCGACCTGCTTGGCCGCGCGGTCGAGCGCATGCGCGAGTTTGACGAAGTCCTCGGAGGACTTGCAGGCGCTGGCGCCGACCAGCGAGATCGGGGTGACTGTGATGCGCTTGTTGACGATCGGGATGCCGTAGTCGCGTTCGATGGCCTCGCCGGTGGCGACCAGGTCCTTGGCGTATGTGGTGATCTTGCGATAGATGTTGTCTGCGACCACGTCCACGTCGGCGTCGGCGCAGTCGAGCAGCGAGATGCCCATCGTGATGGTGCGGACGTCGAGCTTCTCCTGCTCGATCATCTGATTGGTCTCGTGGACCTCCATGATGTTCAGCATATGCGTGTTCCCTTCGGTGCGATCTTCGGATTGGATGGGTGCGTGGCGAACTGCTGGGCAGGACAGTCGTCAGACGCGGTGCATCTTGGTGAAGATCTCCTCGCGCTGGCAGCGGATCTTGACGCCGATCTGCTCGCCGAGCGCGTCCAGGTCGGTGACCATCGTGCCGAACTCCGTGTCGACGTTCGCATAGTCGACGATCATCATCATGTTGAAGAAGCCGTCGATGATGGTCTGCGAGATGTCGAGCACGTTGACATGGTGCTCGGCCAGATACGTGCAGACGCGGGCGATGATGCCGACGGTGTCCTGGCCGACGACGGTGATGATGGCCTTGTTCATGCGATGGTCTCCCTAGTTCTTGCGAGATGCCGTTTGATTGGATGCCCCCAGTATAGGGACTGCCGCAGTCAAGCCGAAGACAACGCTACAGCATCGCCTCCAGACACTCCCTCGCGGTTTTGCGGGGAATGGACGAACCCGCAAACGCCGCGCCGTCACGGGAGACGATCACATCAACCCCGGCATCTTCGGCCACGGCACGAATCAGACCGTCCTCGAAATCCGGCTCGTCCGAAGCCAATGAATGTCGCGCATGCCGAGGCAACAGCGGCCGCACATCGAACAGCTCCATCAGCTCACCCACATACCGCCGCGCCTGTTCCTCACTGCCGTAATGGCGACGTAACACGTAATACACGTCGTTGAGCGATGCGACGCACACCAACATCTCCGCATCCCCTCTGCGCACGCAACGGGTCAGCAAATCCAGAGCATCCTGATGGAACGGCACCCTGTTCACATTGCACAGGTCCAACAGGATATTGGTGTCGAACAACAACCTCACCATGGTTCACCCGCCTTGCGCAGACGTTCTTGTTCGACGATTTCCTCATCAGACCAATCGCCCTCTACTGCGGGCAGCTCGGCGTTGGCGAACATTTCGATGATCGCCAATTTGCACTCCATCTCCCGCCGACGCACCAGGTCCAACGTAATCCGTTCGAATTCCGGCAGCTCGCCGGTATCCGCCAGGTAATTCGTCAGATCGCGAATCACGTCGGAATATGTCAGACCGTGCCGCTTGAGCACTGCCTCCGCTTCACGTTTGCGCTCCGCATCCACGCGGGCCGTCACCATCGCCATCGTCACAGCAATCACCCCACACAGTATTGTAATACGTGTAATACACCAGAATATCACCTGACGATTCACAACGCGTCGGAGGCACAGGCCGCATCGCCGCAGCCGCAGACTCGGACGCAAGCGCGGACTCAGACGGCACACATCCACGAGCCCAGGGCACAACACATACGAAAACGACTGGGGAAGGACCTTATCAGACCCTTCCCCAGTCGCATACTTCAGCGCAAAAGCCGCGGAAACCCGAGGAACATCACGGGATTCCGTCAATCCGCAAACCTTGAGACGGCGGCCCGTGATCCCCGTGGAATCCCGTGGACTCCTCGGGATACCGGGTGGAACTCAGTCCTCTCGGCTGGCGGATGCGGAGGCGACGGCGGCGAGCGCGCGCGGCGCGTGGAAGCCGCGGGCCTCGAACTCGTCGGCGATCAGCTGGGCCACTTCGCGGCCGCGGCCCTTGTCGACCAGGGCGATGATCGAGCCGCCGAAGCCGCCGCCCGTCATACGGGCGCCATACGCGCCGTTGGCGCGGGCCACGTCCACGGCCACGTCGAGTTCGGGCACGGTGACCTCATAATCGTCGCGCAGCGAGTCGTGCGAGGCATTGAACAGGCGGCCGGATTCGGCGATGTCGCCGGCGGCGAACGCCTTGACGAACTCGTCGACGCGGCCGATCTCGGTGATGACGTGCCGCACGCGCTTCTTCATCGTCTCGTCGTTCAGGCAGTTGAGCACCGCGGCGAGCGAACCCTCCGGATCCGTGGAGTAGGCGACCGCCTCGGCCACGGCGCGCAGATGCTCGTAGCCGAGCAGTTCCGCGGCCTGCTCGCAGGTGCGGCGGCGCTGCTCGTACTGGCCGTCGTTGAGCTGGTGGTGCGCCTGGGTGTCGACCACCAGCAGCTCCAGGCCGTACTTGTCCAGGTCGAACTCCTGCTGGGAGACGCTGTCCACGGCGCTCAGGCCCGGCATGCAGTCCAGGCGGATCGCGTGGCCGGCGGTGCAGCGCATCGAAGCGTTCTGGTCCAGGCCGCCGGTGGAGGCGCCGGCCATATCGTTCTCCGATTTGATGGCCATATTAATCAGCGTGACGCGCCCCTCGTCGGTGGCCCCGTAGCCCAGACCGTACACGTCATCCAGTGCGAGCGCGGTGGAGCAGGTCATGGCGGCGGAGGAGCTCAGGCCGGAGCCGAGCGGCACGCAGGAGACGAACGCGGCGTCGAAACCGCGCACCTGGTCGTAACCGGCCTCGCGCATGGCCCAGGCCACGCCGGTCGGATAGGCGGCCCAGCCGTCCACGCCACGGGCCTTGAGACCGTCGAGCTCGGCTTCGGCCACGGCGGTCGGGTTCACGTCGGAGACGAGGCGGACCGCGGTGTCCTCGCGCGGCTTCAGGGCCAGGAAGGTGCGGTGCGGCAGCGCGATCGGCAGGCACAGGCCCGCGTTGTAATCGGTGTGTTCGCCGATCAGGTTCACGCGGCCCGGCGCGGCCCACACACCGGCCGGCTCCTCGCCGAAGGTGGCGCGGAACAGTTCGGTGGCCCGGGCGACGCCGTCGTCATGGCTGATCGGTTCGATGAATTCAACGGAAGACATGGGGATTGCTCCTTTTCACTCGCGTTTGCCCGCGGCTCAGTCGGCGATGTCGATCGGACCGAGCTCATGGAAGCGCTGGGCGATGAGTTCGGGGGTGGTGTCGGAGATCCAGGCGGCCATGCCGGATTCGGAGCCGGCCAGGTACTTGATCTTGTTGGCGGCGCGGCGGAACGAGAAGAACTGCAGGTTCAGGCGGTAGTGCTCGCGGCGGGCGTCGTGGATCGGGGCCTGGTGCCAGGCGGCGATGTACGGCAGGTCCATGCCCAGGCCGTCGCCCTTGTCGAAGAACGCGTTGCCGCGCTTGAGGAGGGCGGAGTACATCTCGGCCAGATCCCAGCGCTCCTGGTCATCCAGCTGATCCAGGGTGAGCACGTCACGCACCGGGGCCACATGCACCTCCAGAGGCCAGCGGGCGGCGGCCGGCACGTAGGCCACCCAGCTGTGGTTGCGCAGCACGATGCGCTCCTCGGCCTCGATCTCGGCGTTCATAATGTCCTTCAGGAGGTTGCCGCCGGTCTTCTCGAAGTAGGCTTCGGTGTGCTGCAGCTCGGCCTCCATCTTCGGGGCGATGAACGGGTAGCAGTACACCTGGCCGTGTGGGTGGGCCAGCGAGACGCCGATCTCCTGGCCGTGGTTCTCGAACGGGAAGATCTGCTCGATGCCCTCCATCGTGGAGATCTCGGCGGTGCGGAAGGCCCAGGCCTCCACCACGGTGCGCAGGCGCTTGACCGGCAGGTTGGCGGGCAGGCCGTCCTCATCGGGGTCGAAACAGATGACCTCGCAACGGCCGGCGGCCATCTTCTTCTCCCACAGCGGGTTGCCGTCCACGTATTCCACGGCGTCGGAACGGCCGGGCACACGGACCATCGAGGGGAAGCGGTTCTCGAATACCACCACGTTGTAGTCGGTGTCCGGCACCTCGCCGTCCTGGTACGGATCGCCCGGCTTGCGAGCGGCGAGCGGGTTGCCCTTGGCGGTGGCGCCGGGGCCGGCGGTGATCGGGCGGTTCATGCGGGCAGTGGCCATCGGGATCCAGTCGCCGGTCAGCGGGTCGCGGCGCATCTCCGGGGCCGCGTACGGCACCTCCTCGCCGGCCGCGTTCAGCTGGTTGGCGAAGCGGTACGCCAGCTGACGCGGATCGTTGAGCTCACGCGTCTTCGCACCGCTCACGTATTCCGGATCATCATCCAGATAGAAGAAATCACGACCGTCCGCCAGCGTGGTCGGCGTGATGCGAATGTTCTCCGCGGCGTAGGGACCGGGAGTGTAATTCGCGTATTCACTCATGGTGATCACTCACTTTCCTCGGTAGGTTCGCTCTGGTGGGCCAGAACGAGTTCTTTTACCAAATCCCTGGTTTTGGCGACGGAGTCGGGGTCCAGCCCGTCGTCGGTGATGACCGTGTCCACCTGGTCGAAGCGCGCGAACAGCGACAGGGAGGTGCTGCTCCACTTGGTGTGGTCGGTCAGGATGATGGTGCGGTCGGCGATGTCCATCATGGCCATGTCGGTGGCGGCCTCCAGCGAGTTCGGCATCAGGAAGCCGCGCGGCACGGATACCGAATGGGTGCCCAGGAACACGGTGTTCACGCGCAGGGAGGCGATGACCTTGTCCGCGATGGGCCCGACCAGCGAGTTCGAGCGGGTGATGACGCCGCCAGTGACGATGACCTCGACGTCCTTGGACTCCAGCGCCTGCACGAGCTCGGCGACCGGGATGGAGTTGGTCAGGATGGTGATGCCGCTGGCCTGTTGCGATTCGAGCAGGTGCTGCGCGAAGACATACGCCGTGGTGCCGCCGCCGATGGCGATGACGTCGCCCGGGGCCACATAGGCGACCGCCTCCCGTGCGATGGCGTCCTTGAGGCCGACATCCATCTGCGACTTGACGGAGAACAGCGGCTCGCTGAGCAGGGTGCTGGTCGTCACGGCGCCTCCATGCACGCGCTTGAGCAGCCCCTTGTCGGCGAGTTCGGCGATATCACGGCGAATGGTCATCGCGGAGACACCCAGCTCCTTGGATAGCGCGGTGATGCGCACGGCGCCCCTGGTGCGCAACCGGCTCAGGATCAGATGCTGTCGTTGCGATGAAATCATGTGAACATTATCGCACATCTTCACCCAAAACAACAACTTTTGACCACAAAAATCACATCACGACACGCCGAAATTATCACAAATACCGAAAAATCAACCAAAACCGAACATTCCTCGGACTGTCGGGCGAGCCACCACCCGACGCACGATTCCGGCACCCAGCGCCGCATGCCCACCGCCAGTGACACAATGGATGCATGACCTACGTTTCCGAGAGCTTCTGGCACGACGCCATCAACAAAGCCACCACCGACCTGTTCACGTTCGGATACAAGCACATCGTCAAACCGAACTTCGTGTTCAACCACACCCCGGACGTGGCGCACGACCAGATGATCGAGTTCTGCCGCGTCACCGGCAACATCCCGCCGCTGATGTGGCTGCTGCGCGAGATGCTGAACTACACCGACCCGGTGCTCGAAACTTCGGTGATGGGCGTGGACTTCGCCAACCCGTTCGGCCTGTCCGCCGGCTTGGACAAGAACTGCGATATGCCGGTGCTGATGGACAACGCCGGCTTCGGGTTCGAAACCGTCGGCTCGACCACCTCCCGCCCCTGCGCCGGCAACCCGAAGCCGTGGTTCCACCGCCTGCCCGAATACGATTCGATGATGGTGCACGTGGGTCTGGCCAACGACGGCAGCGACAAGGTGATCGCCCGCGCCGAACAGGCGTGGACCAAGGCCCGGTCCCTGCAGGTCTCCGTCTCCATCGCCCGCACCAATGACGATCTGGCCGGGGACATCGACGAAGGCATCGAGGACTACCGCATCTCGCTGGAACGGGCGGCCGGGCGCAGCGCCATGGTGGAGATCAACGTCTCCTGCCCCAACACCCGCGCCGGCGAGCCGTTCACCGAAAGCCCCGAGAACCTCGACCGCCTGTTCTCCGTGCTGGACACGGTGGACCGCCCGCAGCCCACGCTGGTCAAGATGCCGCTGAACAAGAGCTGGGAGGAGTTCCGCGACCTGCTGGCCGTGCTGGCCGAGCACAACGTGCAGGGCGTCAGCATCGCCAACCTGCAGAAGGACCGCACCGGGCTGGAGATCCCCCGCGACTGGGAGGGCGGCCTGTCCGGCGGCCCGACCTACCGTGCCAGCAACGAGCTGGTCCGCCGCACCTACCGCGAGTTCGGCGACAGGTTCGCCATCGCCGGCATCGGCGGCGTGTTCACCCCGGAGCAGGCCTACGCCAAGATCCGCAGCGGCGCCAGCCTGGTCATGTTCATCAGCTCGCTGATGTACCGCGGCCCGCAGCAGATCACCGTGCTCAAACGCGGCCTGGCCAGTCTGCTCAAGCGCGACGGTTTCGAACACGTATCCGAGGCCGTGGGCGTCGACGCCTGAAACCCCACCCGAAATTCACAGCCAGCGTGGCGACACGCTCCATTACCCAATTACCCGAATTCCAGTGTGCGTGTTGTCGCACCTCGACGACAACACGCACACTGGAATGCTTAGAACATTTCGTCGCTGTCGCGCGACGGACACCATCAGTAGGCGCCGCGGATGTACTGGTCCGGATACGGCAGATCGGCCGGGGCAAGCCCCAGCTTGTGGGCGGCGCGCATCGGCCATGCGGGATCGCGGAGCGCGGCGCGCCCGATCTCAATGGCGTCGGCCCACTCCGCCCGCAGGATCTTCTCGGCCTGCTTCGGCTTGGTGATCAACCCCACCGCCGTGGTCGGCACACCGGCCTGGGCACGCACCTGGGCCGCGAACGGCACCTGATAGTTCGGTTTGACCGGAATCGTGACATCCGGCACAATGCCGCCGGTCGAGACATCTACCAGATCCACACCGTGATCCTTCAGCACACGCGACGCCGCGACCGTCTGGCCCAGATCCCAGCCGCCGGCCGCCCAGTCCGTGGCGGAGATGCGCACCAGCAACGGCATGTCCTGCGGGATCGTGGCACGGACCGCGTCCACGATCTCCACCAGGAACCGCATGCGCCCGTTCAGGTCGCCGCCGTACTCATCGGTACGCTCGTTGATCAGCGGATCGAGGAACTGCGAGATCAGATACCCGTGCGCGGCGTGGATCTCGACGGCCTGGAATCCGGCGGCCACCGCGCGCCCGGCGGCTGCGGCGAACTGGCCCACAATCGTATGGATCTCGTCCACGCTCAGTTCGCGCGGCACGGCATAGGAGCCATAGGCGTTGGGGCTGGGCGCCACGGTCTGCCACCCGCCCTCCTCAACCGGCACGCTCTCGCCATCATGGCCGACACCGAAGCAGCCCGTGGACCCCTTGCGCCCGGCGTGGTTGAGTTGCACGGCCATCGCCGCGCCCGCATCCTTGACGCCCTGCACGATCCAACGCCAGGCCTCGATCTGCGAATCCTCCCATAGACCCACGTCCTTGGGGCTGATGCGTCCTTCGGGGCATACGGCGGTGGCCTCGGCAATGATCAGACCGAAGCCGCCGAGGGCGCGGGACACGTAATGCTGGTAGTGGAACGGCGTCGGCTTGCCGTCCCAGGCGTACGCCGAATACGTATCCATCGGGGGCAGCCACACGCGGTTGCGCACGGTCAGGCCACGCAGCTGCATCGGTGTGAACAGCAGCGGGCGCTTGCCCTGCGGCTTGGCCGACACGGCGGCCTTCTTCTCGGCCTTCCCGGCCTTCTCGGCCTTGCGCTCCCGGCCGGCATCCTTGGAGTTCTTGCCGGCCTTGTTCTTGCCGGCTTTGCCCGCCTTGGCGGGCTTCTTCGACGAGCGTTCCTCCTCGTCGCGAATCAGCTCGGTCTCGTGGCGGTTCTCCTTGGAGAATCCGCGGAAGTCGAAGTTGTCATGGGTCAGATCGTCCTGCATCATCCTGCCTCCCTTGTGCGATGATGTCACCTATTGTATGCGGGGATATGCGGAACGCCCGCCGAATGACGGCGGGCGTTCCAAACTACGTAACCCGAGCCGTGCACTACCACGGCCGCAGGGCGGGGCTACTGGCCCTCCTGGTTCTGGTTCTGCGCCTGTTGTCCGTTCTGCGTAGTCTGGTTGTTCTGGTTGTTTTGGGTGTTCGTGGTGGCTTGCGCCCCCGAAACGGTCAGGTACTTCTGCACCGGATTGCCGTAGTTGTTGTCGATCGGGGCGTTGATGGCGTTCAGATACGTGTTCATGAACTGTTTCCACGCCGGGGTGGCGATGTACATGCCGAACCATTCGGGACGGTACACGCCGTTGATGGTCTTGTTGTCGAAGGTGTTGTTGAGCGGGTCCTGCGCGTCGCCGACGGCCACGAACGCGGACACCACATTCGGCACGAAACCGGCGGTGAGCATGTACGTGTTCTCGTTCGTGCCGGTTTTGGAGAAGGTCTTGCGGCCGTTGTCCAACTGGGTCGTCGCGGCCTCGCCTCCGGCGGTCACGACACCTTGGTTGAGCGCGTACGCGGTGGTCTGCGCGATCTCCGGGTCGATAGCCTGATGGCAGTCGGCCTGCGGAACGTCGATCTCGTCGCCGTTCTTGTCGGTCACGCGGGTCATGGCGATCGGGGTGCAGGCCACGCCGTTCGCGCCCAAGGTGGCGTAGACGTTGGCCATGGTCAGCGGGGACGCCTGCACGGAACCGATGGTCATCGGGGCGTTGAACGAATTGGACGAGTATACGTCCATGGCCGAGGACGGCGAGTTGTGGTAGCCGAGGGCCGTGGCCGCGTCGGCGATCGCGCACAGGCCGATCTGAGAGGCCATCGACGCCTGCGTGGTGTTGTGCGAACGAATCAGGCCCTGCAACGGGGTCTCCGGGTTCACGGTGCCGCCGCCGGAGTTCTCGACCTTCCATGTGCCGGTGAACGAGTAGTTGCTGCAGTTGAAGTTGCTCAACGGGTACGACGTGGATGTGCGCAGGCTTTCGTTGATCGAACGGCCCTGCTGCATCCAGGCCACCATGTTGATCGGCTTCCAGGTGGAGCCGACCTGCACGCCCCAGCCGCCGCCGTCGACCTGGTCGACCATGTAGTTCATCGAGGTCTTGGTCTGATCGCTGGCCGCCGCGTCGGTGGCGTCATACGTGCGGTTGATGCCGAAGCCGAGCACCTCGCCGGTACCGGGCTTGATGGCCGCGATCATGACCTCCAGGCCGGAGGAATCGGAGGCCGGGATCGTGTCGTTCGCCGCCTGCATGGCCGCGTTGTTGGCGTTCACGTCCATGGTGGTGTAGATGTCCAGACCGCCCTCGTTCAGCAGCTTCTGACGGTCCGCCTCGGTTTCGCCGAACTCCTCGGAGTTGAGGATCTTGGTGGTCACGTACGAGCAGAAGAACGCCGCGTTGCCGGCCGACTGGCAGCCCTGGTTCACCGATTGGATATTGAGCGTATCCACCAGCGGGATGTTCACCGCCTCGTCATACTCGGCCTGCTCGATCAGGCCCTGGTCCAGCATGAGCTTGAGCACGATGTTGCGCTCATTCTCCGAATCCTCCTGGTTCTCGGGGATCGAGGGATCCAGGCCCGCGGGGTTCTTGGTGATGGCGGCGATGGTGGCCGACTGCACCAGATTCAGATCCTTGGCGTGCACGTTGAAGTACCGTTGCGCCGCGGTCTCCACACCATACAGATTGTTGGAACCGAACTGGGCGATGTTCAGATAGCCCTGCAGGATCTCCGGCTTGGAGTACATCTTCTCCATCTGCACGGCGATCAGCATCTCGCGTAGCTTACGGGCGACCGTGCTCTCCTGCGCATGGTATTCCGCGATCGGATCGTTGTCCTCGCGCGCCTGCACCATCAGCACGTTCTTGACGTACTGCTGGGTCAGCGACGAACCGCCCTGCATATCGCGCTTGAGCACATACGTCTGTATGAACGCGCGCATGACGCCCTGCACGTCAACGCCGGAATGCTCGAAGAAGCGGCGGTCCTCACGGGCCACAATCGCCTTCTGCATGTATTCGGACACGTCCTTGATCGGCACCACAACACGGTTCTGCGAATAGAACGTGGCGATCAGCGAACCGTCCGACGCATACATGCGCGACTGCTGCGGCAGACTCGTCACATCGAAATCAATCCCCTCCACCTGCAGGGAAGGAATCACGGCCTTCGCCACAGTGTTGGCGCCAAACACGGCCGGCACGAACAGCAGGCTCGCCACAACGCCGCCGGTGACGCACAGCACGATATAGGCGAGCACCAGCGAGAGGGCACGACGGATGGTCATTGATTTCTTCTTCGGCATGGTGCCCATTCTAAAGAGGTCCCTCTACCTCGCCCCGCCCCGTCCACGTCCGTTGCCATTTCATCACAACTGGCCGGAATGTCTGGAAAATGGCTGAAAACAGCCCACCGAATCCGACATGCGCGGCGGCATCGGACCGGGGCGAATTCCCCACTGCCCCGAACGCGCCATACCGATGCCCCGGTCGCCGGCTCGTCGCCGGCCAGTCGCCGATTGCGCCGGGGTAGCAGGGCAAGCCGGCCGCCGGGGTCGACCGCCAGCCAAACCGCCTACCGGCGCGAACGACGAATCAGCATACCCGGCTGGTAGATGACGATCGACCGCCCCTCACGCGCGATCCACCCACGGTTCGAGAAATCCATCAACGCCTTGTTCACGGTCTCCCGTGACGAGCCGACCAGCTGGGCCAGCTCCTCCTGCGTCAGATCGTGCGGCACCTTCAGACCGGCCTCCACCGGCTCGCCGAACCGCGACGCCAGATCCAGCAACGTCTTGGCCAAACGAGCAGGTACGTCCATGAACACTAGATCGGTGATGCGCTCATTGTTGCTGCGCATCCGGTTCGCCAATACCTGCAACATGTCCACGGCCACACGCGGGTACCTGTCCAGCCACGCGAACAACGCGTCATGTTCCAGCCACACCACGCGGGTGCCGTTCACCATCGCCACCGCGGAGGCGGTCCGAGGGCCGCCGGTCGGGTCGAACACCGGGATCTCGCCCAGCACCTCGCCGCGCGCGTGGATGCTCAGCAGCTGCACCCGACCGTCGTTGGACTCGCGCGTCAGCTTCACGCGCCCCTTCTCCAGCAACCCCATGCGATGGTCGGTATCCCCCTGCGTGAAGATGTGTTCGCCCTTGTCATACACCGATTCGTGGAGCGTGGGCAGCAGCTCCTCCGCCTGTTCCGGAGAGACCTGCTTGAACAACGCCGTATGCAGCAACGTGTTCTCGTCATTGGGGATCGCGTTCGGTGTCGCCATTGCCAGTCGCTCCTCCTGCCCGTTATTGTGCCGGCTCACGATCAGCCCAATGGTATGCCGGCGACGATTGTCCTCATTCGCCTTGCCCAATATTGTAGCCCCATCCGCCCACCCCACCCACGTACATTGGTCAACAGTTGAGAAGTTGACGGACGGGTTAGCTGTTAGTGGAAAGGAACTGCCCTAAGGACCTGGACAAGGCACGGATCAGGCCGTCCCGCCCCATGCCTTGCAGCGAGGGCTGCAGGCACAGCGGCGCCACCCGCTTGGACGCCGAGCGCACGGCCTTGTCGGACAGTTTCTCCGGGGAGGTGTTCAGCAGCCTGGCCATCAACGCGCCGTCCAGTTCATACGCCAGCGTGGTGTGATGCAGCACCGCGCCCGGACCGTTGCTGTCCTGTGGCGCAGGAAACCGCCGTTGCGCCGCCCCTCCCGCTTTCCCCCACTGCGCGGGCTCCCGTCCATCCACCGTGCCGCGGCAGGCGCCATCGGCATCCCGATGAGCGAGCCTCACTGCTATATCGTTCAGTCCCTGGAACCGGGCGTCGACCCCCAACCCCCGTAGGGCGTCGATCAGCCAGCTGTCGCACAACCGGTAGGCCTCCGCCGCGTCCAGGCCGTCCACGAACCATCGCGGCGCGTACAGCGAATAGGTGATCGCCCCTCCCGGCTGGACCACCATCGTGCCGCCACCCGTGCACCGGCGGACCACCGTGAACCCCAGTCGTTCCGCCTCGTCCACATGAACCTCGTCGGGTATCGACTGGAACCGTCCGACCACCACCGCGGGCGACGACCATTCCCAGAACCGCAGGCTGGCCGGCCGTTCCCCCGCCGCCACCTCACGCGCCCATTGCTCGTCAATCGCCATCTGCTCGACGGGGCTGCGGGGCACGTCGTGAATGACAACCGGCGCAAGCCTGCGCCAACGGTCAAGCCAGTCCGATGGCCAGCCGGCATGTGGTGCGGGACGATGACCGCACAAGCCATATGACGCCGCACCCGCCAGAGGACCAGTCTCGGCAACGGCGTCGGCCATCATATCGTTCGGCGGCACGTCCGCCAGTTGAGAGCCCGCCAGCATCCCCGTCTTGGTGACGGCATCGTTCACCGTGCCGTTCAATCCCACCGCAAAGGCAGCCGATTCGTCACCGATGCCCATCGCCCGGGACAAAGCCCGCGCCATCGCCTCGGCACCGGTGCCGACCAACCGCACCCCGTCGTGCCGTGCACAAGCCTGCAGCAGCCGATCACGCCAGTTGACGATATCGACAGCATCCACCACGGCATCGGTGCGCGCTCCATCATCGTGTGCCTCGGGATGCACAGCCTGCCCCTGTACATCCGCATGTTCCCGCGCGGCGGGCGCCGGCAGCGCGCTCCCATCGCCATCCTGTGCGCCTGTCCTACCGACAGACGCCTCCCGGGCGCATGCCAACAGCGTGCGTTCAAGGTCATCCAGCAGCAGTGGGGCGCCATCGCCGTCGATGAAGAAGTCGCCGTCCAGCCGGCATGCGACCGGCAGCCCCGATTGGTCGGTCTGCACGGTGACGGCAACGAGTTTCCCGCCGGGCGTCTTGACCGCTCCACGCCGCATACCCATGGCACCCCCTAGTAATCCGTGGCCTCGGCGTGGTACGGAATCGACAAGAGGTCTCTCCGAAGACTCCGTACCGTACCACGTGGCGGCCCTCAGCCCGCAAATGGCTTGTTTTCAACGTTCTGTTCCGTACCACACGGGCGTGGTACGGTACGGAGCCAGTATAAAACGCTTCTCCGGATTGGGTACCCCATAGGGGTGGGTATGCGACCCGAAGCAACATCGATTCGGCGTTCCGTACCATCGACGGACCCGACCAGCCCAGCCATACGACCCATACGACAATGCGCCGCGTCCATATTGGCACGCGGCGCATGATTGCAAACTTATATGGCGGTCCCGTGGCGCTACAGGCGCGCCAGGATGTCGCGGCCGATCTCGTCGGTGCTGCGCGGCGTGGAGCCGAGCTCGGCGATGTCCGCCTCGACCGCGGCGTCGATGCGCGCCGCGTCCTCATCGAATCCGAGGTGGCGCAGCAGCATGGCGGCGGAGAGGATGGCGGCCGTCGGGTTGGCGATGCCCTTGCCGGCGATGTCCGGGGCCGAGCCATGGATCGGCTCGAACATGGACGGGAACTCGTTGCACGCGTTGATGCAGCCGGACGCCGAATAGCCGACGCCGCCGACCACGGCGCCCGCCTCGTCGGTCAGGATGTCGCCGAAAAGGTTGTCGGTCAGGATCACGTCGAAGCGCGAGGGATCGGAGACCATGTAGATGGTGGCTGCGTCGATATGGCAGTAGTCGTGCGAGACCTCGGGGTACTCGCGGCCCACGCGGTCCACGATGCGCTGCCACATGTCGCCCGCGTTGACGAGCACGTTCTTCTTGTGCACGAGGGTCACATGCTTGCGGCGCTTCATGGCCAGGTCGAAGGCGTAGCGCACCACGCGCTCCACGCCGTAGGCGGTGTTGATCGAGACCTCGGTGGCCACTTCGGCCGGGGTGTCGCGGCGGACCGCGCCGCCCGCGCCGCAGTACAGGCCTTCGGTGCCCTCGCGCACGACCACGAAGTCGATCTCGCCCGGATTGGCGAGCGGCGAGGTCACGCCCTTATACAGCTTGGAGGGGCGCAGGTTCACGTACTGGTCGAGTTCGAAGCGCAGGCGCAGCAGCAGGCCACGCTCCAGGATGCCGGCCTTAATGCGCGGGTCGCCGACCGCGCCGAGCAGGATCGCGTCGGTGGTCTTGATGCGTTCGAGTTCCTCGTCCGGCAGGATCGCACCGTCACGCAGGTAACGCTCGGCGCCCAAATCGAAGTTCTCGTATTCGAAATCCGCCGCGCCCTGCACCGCCTGTTCAAGCGCCTTCTGCGCCCAGGGGGTGACTTCCTTGCCGATGCCATCGCCGGGGATGACGGCGATGCGATACTTCGTTGTTGTTTCGCTCATAGTGAGCGACACTACCCCGGTTGCGGGCAGGCCGTCCCGAACGGTTCAGCAAGTGGACAGGGCACCCTGCCCTACGCCACGCCCATGATCCGCAGGCACCAGGCGTTCTCGAACGAGACTTCCTTCCACTGCTTGTATCGACCGGTGGTTCCGCCGTGCCCCGCCTCGACCTCGATCTTGGCGATGACGTCCACACCGGCCGCCTGCAGCCGCGCCATCCATTTGAGCGGCTCGACGACCAGTACGCGCGTATCGTTCATCGACGTGGTGATCAGGATCTTCGGGAAGTAGGCTACTCGCGGGTCGTCGGGCGATTCCGGCGCGTTCTCATACGGCGTGTACGACTTCATGTACCGGTAGACCTCCGGATCATGCAACGGGTCGCCCCATTCGTCCCATTCGGTGACGGTCAGCGGCAGCGAAGGGTCCAGGATGGAGGTCAGCGCATCCACGAACGGCACATCCGCCTCGATGCCGGCGAAGCGCTCGGGGGCCAGATTCGCCACGGCGCCCATCAGCAGGCCGCCCGCCGACCCGCCGACGGCCACGGTGCGCTCGGGGTCGGCGAGTCCCGCGTCCTGCAGGGCGGCCACCGCGTCTACGAAATCCTCGAAGCTGTGGCGTTTGGCCAGCCGCCGCCCCTGCTCGTACCAGGCGCGCCCCATCTCGCCGCCGCCGCGGATATGCGGCACCGCATAGAGCACGCCGCGGTCGAGCATGCTGAGCCGGGCCACGGAGAATCCCGGATCGGAGCTGATCTCGTACGCGCCGTAGCCGGTGACGAACATCGGGAGATGGTCGAGCGCCACACCGCGCCGCCAGACCAGGGAGACGGGGATGCGTTCGCCATCCCGCGCCGTGATCCACATGCGGCGTTCCATATAGTTGCATGGGTCGAAGTCGCCGAGAACGCGCGCACGCTTGAGCAGCAGGTCCTCGCCGGTGGCCGGGTCGAACTCGTGCAGCTCGCCCGGGCGCGTGTAGCCGGAGAACGTGTAGCGCATGCGCGGCGCCTCGTATGTCGGGTTGCCGCCCGCGGCGATGGTGTACAGGCGTCGCGTGACATCGGGCAGCCCGTCCGCGGATGAACCGGACGGACCGGACGTGTCGGACGCGCCGGACGGACCGTGCTGCGTGAAACATCCCGTGAAACATGTGTCGGAGTCCAGGGAACCGGAGTTTTCCGCAGAATCCGCAACACCTGAATCGGGGACATCCCAATCGCCTTCGAGCGCGGGCGGCAGCAGCTCGCGGAACCGCCACGGGCGGCCGACCAGGAAGTCCTCGGCGGCGTCCCGCTTGGTCATGACGCCCAGATGCGTCATGCCGTCCGCCCGGTAGCTGAGCGCCACATAGTGCCGGTGCAGGGCAATGCCCTCGATGCCCAGCCCCCGCGCCCCCTGCAGAATCGCCGGGTTCGCGGGGTTGCGGTAGGCGGTGCCGATCGGCTTGGCCGAAGCCCCGGGCTCGACGCGGTCCCCCTGCTCGCACCCGTACGGCGAGCCCTGCGCGATGCATACGCCCTCGCCGAGCCGGTACGGCGGTTCATGCAACCGCATATCGATCACGTCGATCTCGAAATTCGGATTGAACGCATTGTGGTACACCACCGCCAGCGGGATATCGGCGCCGTCCTCCCCCGCGCCTTCGAACCGGGCGAAGCTGACATCGTATTCGACATCCGGTTCGCGCGGGATGAACGCCCGGAATTCGCCCTCCGGGGTTTCGGCTGGCAGCATGAGCACCTCGGTGGTGGTTTTGGAACCGGTGCCGATGACGATGTTGCGCTCGTCGAAGCTCAGGCCCACGCCGAGCCAGAACCGCTCATCGTGCTCCCGGAACACCTCCACGTCGTCGGATACCGGCGTGCCGACCTTGTGCCGACGCACCGCACAGGGCCGCCATGCGTCGTCGAGCACGGTGTAGAACACCCACTGCGCGTCCGGCGTGATGCATGCGCCGGCGATGCCCTCAAGCACCTCGGGCAGCTCCGTGCCGCTCTGCAGGTCCCGGATGCGGAAGTCATAGCGCTCGTCGCCGCGGGTGTCGACGCCGTAGAGCATCCAGCGGCCGTCGCGGCTCAGGTCCATGCCGCCGACCTGGAAGAAGTCGTGCCCCTCGGCCTCCCGGTTCGTGTCAAACACCACCTGTTCGCCGGGCATCGAGCCGGGTTCGCTCAGCGGATCGATCCGGGGAGGGGTCCAGTCGTCCCCACCGCGGATCGGCAGGCGGCACTGCACCGCATACTGCGCCCCCTCGCGCGTGCGCGTGAAATACCAGTAGCCGTCCATGCGCGTGGGCACGGACATGTCGGTCTGTTGGATGCGGGAGGTCAGTTCGTTGAACAGCGTGTCACGCAGGGGGCCGAGCGCGGCGGTGCACTGTTCGCCGTACGCGTTCTGGGCGGCCACGTAGTCGCGGACTTCGGCGCTGTCCTTGTTCTTCATCCAGGCATACGGGTCGAGGAACGTGTCGCCGTGATGCGTGCGTGCGGCGGGTTCGCGGCGGGCGACCGGCGGCATGGAGGCGACGTTCTCCGACGATACGCCGCGTTCCATGGTCGCATGCACTGCGGGGCCGTCCGGGTATGGCCTGGTCTGCGCGGTTTCATTCACGGCCGCGGAGGCGGCACCCTGCTGCTCTTGAATCATGCAGGCGATTATATGCGCAGCCGTGCCATGCCGCGGCCGTTATGCGAACCGCTCGAGGTACGGGAGCATGGTTTTCATCAGATTCGCGCCGGTGGTGCCGGTGAAGACGGGAACATCGGTGACGGGCATCGGCTGGGTGGCGGAGACCCCGGCCACCGAGCCGAGCGGCGAGGCCTCGCGTGGGGAGAGCTGGCGGATGCCGATGGCGATGACGCGGCCCGGATACCGGCGGGCGATGGTGGCGTAGGTGGTCGGGTCCTTCTGCCCGTCGTCGCCGATGAGGATGAATCTCATATCCGGGAAGTCGCCCATGAGCTGTTCCGCGAATTCGAGTTTATGCTGCACGCCGGTGGGGATGAAGGTCTTGGGGCGCGGGTCCAGGTCCCGCAGCAGCAACGGGCCGGCAGGGAAGCCGTGGTCGTTGATGAAATGGCGTATCGAGCTCTCCACGTTCCACGGCGAGGTGGACAGGTAGAAGAACGGCGCCTCCGGGAACAGCGCGGCGAGTTTGGTGAACAGCACGCTCATGCCGGGCACCGACGCGCGCTTCTTCGGATTGGCGAACAGCACGTTGTAGGCAGCCTTCCACAACGTGGGCACCTGCGTGATCATGATGGTGTCGTCCACGTCGGAGATGATGCCGACCTTGGAGCCGCTGGGGATGGTGAACAGGTTGGCGGTGACCGGTTTGCGGCGGTCGACCCGGTAGGAGACGCGGTGGATGCCCGGGGTGAGGCGATGCTCGGCGACGAGGTCGAGGTAACCGGCGGAGTCGGATACCGCGTACTCGGCGGTCTGCCGGCGCTTGGCGTCCGGTTTGTCGTAGGATTCGGAGGTGCCGACCTGCACAGTTTCCAGCGGTGTGCCGTCGATGGCCACGCGCACGCGGCGGTGGGGCGCGGGGATGGCCAGCATGCCCCAAATGCCGCGGATGCGGGCGCCGGGCCGGTGGTGCTCCGGGGCGTACACGGTCCGGCAGATCAGACGGGAGTATGCTTCGGTGCCGTATCCGACGTAGGGTTCGATCTGGTCGTACCAGCCGAGCTGTTCGACGACCGGCGTGGAGACCCTCATCCACAGGTTGAACATCGTGCTCACGGCACGGCGGAACAGGCGGACCAGCGGCGGTTTGGCCTCGATGCGCTCGTGTTTGGAGGCGGAGTCGAACGTCGTGACGACGCGCCGCGCCGGAATCGGCACGGTGGGCATATCATCCGTGGGTTGATGGACCTGCGGCGATGTCCGACGTGAATCACTCATAGATTCACTATACCCGCACAATGTTTCGATGCAACCTCACCGCCGCCGCACGCGAGACAATCACTTGACGAGTTTGGCGTACTCCTCGGCGGTGAGCAGCGCAGGCTCGTCGTCGTCGAGTTCGATCTTCAGGATCCAGCCCTCGCCGTACGGGTCGTTGGTGATGATCGACGGATCGTCCGAGGCCTCGCGGTTCACGTACCGCACCGTGCCGGCCACCGGGCACACCAGCGGTTGGACGGCCTTCTGCGATTCGAGTTCCACGATCTCGTCGCCGGCCTCCACACGGGTGCCGGGTTCGGGCAGATCGACAAACACCAATTCGCCCAACTGGTTGACCGCGTACTCGGTCAACCCCACCACGGCGGGCTCCACCGAGGCATCCACCCAGACATGCTCTTCGGAGTATTCCAGATGCTCGGGAACATCAAGATTCAACGGGGTTTCGTTCGTTTCACTCATGGCACCAGCGTACAACGCCACACGCCGCCGCCCTAATCACACCATGGGACCGGCCCCGCCGTGGGGCCACCGTTGCGGCCCCATACGTCAGCGAACCGACGTCGGAGGCATCGGGCGGTACATCAGCGGACCGGACCAGAGGGGGTCGAGCCCACGACCTGCACGATGGTGCCTTCGGGGCAGTTGTCGTAGATCCACTTGGCGTCGGCCTCGTACATGTTCACGCAGCCGTGCGAGCCGTAGTGCGCCGGATCACCGACCTGGATGCCGTAGTAGTTCCAGTCCGCCGTGTGGAAGCCCTCGCCGCCGTTGAAGTAGCCGACCCACTTGACGCCCGGAGAAAGGTACTTCGAGCCGTCCTCGTTGTAGCCGCGCATGTCCTGCACCGCGTACTTCAGGTAGATGTAGAACGTGCCGTTGTCGGTTTCACCGAACGCGCCCGGGGTGCCGGTGCAGACCGGGAACGTGCGCACCAGCTGGTTGTTGTTGTACACGGTGGCCGTCTGCGAGGACTTGTCCACCACGATACGCATCGTGACCTTCTCCTGCTTGGTCTCGAACGGGGTCACGTCGAATTCCGCGGTGATCAGCCCGCCGTTGCCCGCCTTGAGAGCCTCAAGCACCTTCGCGGCCGTCGTGTCGGTGTTCTTCACGGCCACGCCGTCCACGCCGTCCACGCGGGTCAGCAGCACGTTGCCGGCGTCGTCGATGATGTCCGTCTGGTCGACCTTCTCCTGGTTGAGCTGCTTGGGCAGTTCGGCAGCCAGGTAGTCCTTGATGGCCTGTTCGTCATAGGACAGGGTGATGGTGCCGTTCTGCACGTCGCCGGTCGGCTTGATCCACGACGCCACCGTGTCGTTCGACAGTTCGAAGTTGCGGTCGCGATCGTTGGTGAGCACGATCTTGTTGTTGAGCCGCTGGTTGGCGTCCGCGGCGGCCTGGTTGGCGGCGTCCACGCCGATGGGCATGTCCACGTCCGAGTAGTCGATCTTCACGCTCGCCCCCGTGCCCGGGGCCTTGATGGCGTTGGCGACGGCCTTGTTCACGGCGTCCAGCTGCGGCGCCCGACCCACCTTGCCTTCGGTGACCGTGAACGCCTGTGATCCGGCATCGTAGGCGATCGAGGAGGGCACGGCCTGCTGGTCGTCGGCCACGAACCGGTCGGTCAGGAACGTGTTCGCCGTGTATTCGTCATACTCGGCGCTCAGGCCGATCTCGGCCTTGGAGAACGGGTTGAGCCGGGCGAAGTCGGACAGCAGCGCACGCACGCCAGTCGCGTCCCCGTCGGTTTTGGCGTTGAGCAGCGCGTCCACGGTCGCGTCCACGTCCACGCTCACGCCGAGTTCCTCCAGCGAGGCCTTGATCTCCTGTCCGTCCGGGTCGGCAACGGTCAGAGTCGAATCGGCGATCGCACGCGTTACCGTATCGGTCAGGCGATCGCGGTCCTGCCCCGCCACGCTGATCTGGCCGAGCGTCACGCCGGGGGCGGCCTTGTCGGAGAAATACCAGCGCGCGGTGAACAGGCCGGCCACGGCCAGCACCAGCAGCGCGCCGATGACGCTGAGCGTGATGATCCACGGCAGTTTGGTGTTCCGCGGCTTCTCCTCGTCGCCGGGCAGAACAATGGCATCCTCGCCCATGGTCATCGGGGACGCGTCTCCGACCGGTGGCATGGCCACGGTACGGTCGTCGTCCATCGGCGAGAAACCATCCATCTGATAGTCGTCGGACATTGTCATTCCCTTACGAATTCCCACTCTTTCCAAGGCATCACTATACGCAGCCGAACCGACTACAGCGCGCGTCCATACCATTCCTCGATCATGTACCGCGCGACGGCGGCCCGGTTTGGCGCGCTCATAGTCCCCCTCACCAGTTCCGCGGTGTACTCGTCACGACTCACCCAACGCGCGTCCACGGTTTCCTGTCCGTCCGTGCGGATGTCGGTGTTCAGCGCGTAGGCCTTGAACGCCACCATAAGCGACGCGGGGAACGGCCAGGGCTGCGACCCCAGGTAGCGCACATCGCCCAGGTCAATGCCGACCTCCTCCTTGGTTTCACGCCGGCATGCGTGCTCCAGGTTCTCCCCCGCCTCCACGAATCCGGCGGACACCGAATACAGGGTCGGGTCGTTCCACGCCCGGTTGTGCTGCAGCAGCAGGCGGTCCTGCGAATCCACCACGGCCACGATAACGGCAGGCTCCACGCGGGGGAACAGCAGGCGCTGCCCGTCCTGAGGATTCGTGCACCGCTGCGCCCAGCCGGCCATGGCCGTCTGTACGGGGGCGCCACAGGTCGGGCAGTGCCGTTGCGTGGCGTGCCACAGACTCAACGCCACGGCCGTGGTGGCCTGGCCCGCCTCCCTAGCCGAGGCGTGGGGCACGAAGCCACGCAGATCCACCCAGTCGAAGCGTTCGGCGGTGCGGGCGAACAGCGGGACCCGCCCGTTCGCACTATTCGGTTGCGCGGCGTTGCCGAACGCGTCATCGGCTCCGATGCCGTGCGCGTCCGGCACGACGGACGGTGCACCCATCGGCACGCGGGTCAGGTCGATGGCGACGACGTGCGCGTTGCGCCGGCCCGGATAGCCGCCCAGGAACATGGCCACGGCCTCCGGGGCGCCGGCCAGCGCCTCCGCAGCGTACGAACCGGGCAGGGAGGCCAGGCGCATCGACACCGATTCACGGGCTGCCAGCACGCCTTGGCCGCGCGGTACGGCCACCAGCCCGTCGCGCACCAGTATCACCGTGGTGGACGGATCGTTGAGCAGGCCGGGGATAAGCCCCGGCTCATCGCGGCGTTCGGTCTGATAGTCGATATCCCCCTGGGCGAGCGGCAGGAACGGCAGGGTCTGGGTCAGAGCCAGCGGCGAGAGCAACGCCATATCATGCCTCCGCCTGCACGCGGCGGACCAGGTCCAGCAGCGCATCGGCCACCTGGTCGGGGTGTTCGTAGGCGCTGAAATGGCCGCAGTCGGGAATCTCGGCGAACACGGCGTTAGTGCCGGTCATCGCCTCGGCGATCGGACGCATGACCGACGGCGCGCTGGAGGGGTCGTTCTCGCCGCAGATCACGGCGGCGGGCGCGGTGATAAGCGGCAGCTGGTCATTCAGATCGGGGCGGCCGGCGGCCATGCGCTCACGCCAGGCCACGCCTTCCGGGCGCTGGGCCTGGATCCAGTCGGTGAACTGGCGGATGAAGCGGGGCGCACGCTTGATGGTGGAGTCGCCAGGCTGAGGTTCGGCGAAGTGCATCACCGGGTCGACCGTGCGCTCGGTTTCGCAGATGTCGGCGATGCGCAGGCGATTGGCGCGGGAGGCCGCGGAGTCGGCGTCGGCCTTCGTATCGCACAGGGCCAGGCCCGCCACCGCCTTCGGGTGCAGGCGCTGGATGTCCAGCACCAGATAGCCGCCCATCGACAGGCCCACCCAGATGGCCTTGGTGAAGCCGGCCTTGCGGATGAGGTCCACATAGGCGTCGGCCATGCGGTCGAGCGCCTCGGTGTAGGCGCCGTCCTGCGCGATGGCCCCGGTCTGTTCGGCCGTGGGAATCGGGCCTTCGCCGGCGCCGGGCATATCCGGCGCCCAGATCGGGAAACGCGGCAGGCCGGCGGCGTTCGCACGGACGATGAGCTCGGCCGCGCAATCGTCCCACAGGTGGTGGTCGATCGGGAAGGCGTGCACGAGCACAACCGGGATGCCCTCGCCGTCGCGGTAGATCGTGGTGTTCAGTTCCATGGGATTCCTCTCTTCTTACTCGCTTACTCGTCGCTCACTCGGCCCACGCCAACGCCCGCTGCACGATGCGGCCGTGGCCACCCGCCATCTGATCGAGCATGGTGGCCAGCCTCGGGCCGTTCACATCCACCCATTCCACGTCCAGCGCCTCATCCTGCGGCTGGCAGTCGCCGGCGATCGGCACCACATAGCACAGCGCCACCGCATGCTGGCGGGCGTCGTAGAACTCGCTCAGCCCGGGGGTGGGGAAGAACTCCGCCACCGTGAACGGCTGCAGGTTGGGCGGCAGGGTCGGCAACGCCAAAGGTCCCAGATCCTTGGCCACATTGCGGGCGATGGCCTCGCGCAGGCTCTCGTGGTACAGCACGCGCCCCGCCACCAGCGTGCGTTCCACGGAACCGTCGTCCGATACGCGCAGCAGCGTGCCGATTTCGGCGATGCGCCCGAACTCGTCCGTGTGCACGGGCACGACCTCCACATACACCATCGGCACCTGCCGACGCACCTGTTCCACGCGGGCGCTATCCAGCCATCCGGGCGGGTTGCCGCCCGCCGACCCCCGGATGAAATCCTCCGGCGTGATGTCGTCGAATTCGCCGCGGCGGCGGCCCGCATCGAAATCGCCCTCGTCGGGCACCTCATCGTTCAGCACTGGCATATTCCCATTATCCGCCCGGATGATGACCGGCACATGACCGTTCGATGACGATTCACCGAAGAGCGGAGTCGAATGCTCGTTCATCCCACGGCGCAAGGGCTTGTGGAATGTTGGGTGTTGCTGGGAAGCTGGGAACACGTAGTTTCTGCAAGGTAAGGAGCAGTCATGGCAACCCATGCGGTAAGTTCGGCGGAATTCGAGCAGGTAATCACCGGCAACGAGCTGGTGTTCGTGGACTTCTGGGCCACCTGGTGCGGCCCGTGCCGCGCGTTCGGCCCGGTGTACGAGCAGGCCAGCGAGAAGCACCCGGATGTCTACTTCGCCAAGGTGGATATCGACCAGAATCAGGATCTGGCGTCCGCGGCCGGCGTGCAGGCGGTGCCGACGCTGATGATCGTCAAGCAGGGCACGGTGGTGTTCCAGCAGGCCGGTGCGCTGCGCGCCTCCGACCTGGATGACCTGATCGCCCAGGCCAAGGCACTGGATCTCAAGGCCGCGCAGGCCGAGGCCGACGCCCAGCAGTGATCTTCCCCTTTCCGGCTAGTCGCCGACTTGAGGCTTATCCTTGAGTCGGCGTAAACTAATGGCTGTTTGTGAGTGCGACCGGCACCGTGGTATGCCGGAGTATTGAGGAGTGCAATGGCCAATCACCGCAAGAAGACCAGCATCAGCCTTCCTTCGTTGAACAAGCGTCAATGGATTCGCATCGGCGCCGTGGCTGCAGCGTTGGCGCTGGTCGCCACCGGCGGTATCATGACCCGCAGCTTCTACGCGTCAGACGGACGTTCCGCGGCGCAGCAGGTCACCGCGTACTCCGCCACCGACCCGCTGACCGTCTCCCGTGGTTCCGCCCGTGACGGCGTGCGCGGCATGGATGGCGATACCTCCTATGTGACCGTCAAGCTGGACGGCCAGTCGCGTACCGTGCTCGGCACCGACTTCACCACCGTCAAATCGGTGCTGGAGGCGGGCAACATCACGCTCGGCCCGAATGACACGGTGGATCCCGCGCTGGACGCCGAAGTCAGCGAATCCACGGTGATCACCATCGAGACCGCCGATTCCACGCTGGAGACCTCCGAGGAACCGATCGCATTCAACACGGTCCGCAAGGAGACCTCCTCGTTGCCCGAAGGCACGGAACAGGTGGAAACCGAGGGCGAGGAAGGCGTGATGGAGACGACGAGTCTGGTCACCCGCGCCGGCGATACGGTGATCTCCTCCAACGTGTTCGCCTCCTATGTCAAGAAGGCGCCGGTGGACAAGGTGATCCTGGTGGGCACCGGTTCCGCCTCCTCTGGCGGCTCGTCCAGCTCCTCCGCCAGCATCGGCACCACCGTGCCGGCCGGCGAGATGCAGCAGTGGGCACACGACTACCTGCTGGCCAACGGCTACAGCGAGGCCGATTTCTCCGCCACCGTGTACATCATCAACCACGAGTCCGGATGGCGCGTGAACGCCACCAACGCCAGCTCCGGCGCATACGGCCTGCCGCAGGCGCTGCCCGGCAGCAAGATGGCCTCCGCCGGCGCCGATTGGGCCACCAACTACCAGACCCAGCTCAAGTGGTTCTGGGGCTATTGCAACAGCCGCTACGGTTCGGTGCAGGGCGCCTACAACTTCTGGGTGACCAACCACTGGTACTGATCGTTACGAACGAAGAAGCCCGGGGATTCCCCGGGCTTCTTTTTTGCCACCCCAACACAACCGCCGCAGTCGTCCATATATATATGCCCATACATAGGCGTAAGCTATTGGGGTCACTTCGGCGGATGGGAGCCCCCACCCGCCTCCGCCTGAAGAACCAAGCAGAGAGAAGCATTACGGCATGAGCGGCATCATCAAGCGCGACCTGAGCAAGCCACTGACCCCGGAGGAATCGTTCGCCAACGGGCATCTGACCCATGCGGCCATGGTGTCCATCGCCATCCTGACATTCATCACGTTCTGCGGCAACTTCACGCAGTTGCAGCTGAGCGCCGCGCTGCCGACTATCGTTGCCGAGTTCGGCATTTCGGTGACCACCGGCCAGTGGCTGACCTCCATCTTCCAGCTGGTCATGGGCGTGATGGTGCCGCTGACCGCCTACCTGACCCGTCGTTTCTCCACCCGTCAGATCGTGATCACATCCATGTCGGTCTTCACGATCGGTTCGCTGATGGCATGGGTCTCCCCCACGTTCCTCCTGGTGCTACTAGGCCGTATGCTGGAGGCCATCGGCACCGGCGTGATGTGGCCGGTGCTGCAGATCACCGTATTCTCGATCTACCCGCTCTCCCGCCGCGGCATGGCGATGGGCATGGTGGGCATGGCCATGAGCGTGGCCCCGGCCATCGGCCCGACCTTCGGCGGCTGGCAGACCGACGCGAACGGCTGGCGCTCGATCTTCCTGACGCTGACGGCAATCGGCGCGTTCGCCCTGGTGCTGGCTACGTTCTGGCTGCACAACTTCGGTGCCACGGACAAAACCGTGAAGGCCGATTTCTTCTCCGTATTCCTGTCCGTGTTCGGTTTCGGCGGGCTGATGTTCGGCTTCACGAACATCGAGAGCTATCCGTTCGCGCATCCGCTGGTCTGGCTGCCGATGGTGGTCGGCATGATCGGCATTGTATGGTTCATTCTGCGTCAGTTGAGCAACAAGCGCGCGTGGGTCGAGGCGCAGAACAGGAACGGGACCGATGCGTCACGGTCCGATGTGTCACAGTCCAAGACCGCTGGCACCAGCGCCGCCGGCATCGCCGACACTGCCGACGCCGCGGACGCGCATGAGGGCCTGTTGCACGGCCACCTGCGTTTCCACCGCTGGCACCGCACCACGGGCCGCGAACCGCTACTCGACCTGGAGGTGCTGAAGAACCGCAGCTTCACCGTGGGCACCATCACGGCGGCGCTGAGCTTCTTCGCGTTCAGCTCGATCACGGTGATCCTGCCGCTGTACATCCAGGACGATCGCGGGTTCTCCGCCACCATGAGCGGCCTGATCATGCTGCCGGGCGCGCTCGGCCAAGCGATCGCGCAGTTCTTCGGCGGCAAGGCGCTCGACCGGTTCGGCGCACGCCCGGTGGCGTTGACCGGCACGATCACGCTGTGCTTCGGTACCGTGATGATGAGCCTGATCTCGATGGATTCGTGGATCTGGTGGGTGTCCATCTGGCAGTTCGTCCGGCAGATCGGCATGGGATTCGTGCTGATGCCGATCACCACCTGGTCGCTGAACTGCCTGAGCCCCAAGGAGGTATCCGCCGGCTCCGCCGTGACGAACACGGTTCGTCAGATCGCGGGCGCGATCGGCGCACCGGTATTGGTGATTCTGATGGAGACCTTCGCCGCGATGCGTCAGACCGCTCTGGGCGGCGGTGCCGACGTGGCGATCGCCGCGAGCGTGTTCGGCGTGCAGTGGGCACTGCGTGTGAGCGCCGTGATCTGCTTCGGCATGGTGCTGATGGTGTTCTTCGGCGTCAAGGGCAACGGCGCGGGTTCCACGCATGATCTGGTGCAGCGCGCCCTGCGCCGCATGCACGAAGTCATCGAGCACTGAACCGTATTTCGCTACTTGATCGAGCAGGCGCTGGTGTCGTAGGTTACGTTCTCATCCAGCCATCCGGCGGGCGTCTGATCGAGTCGTAGATCGGATTCGGCCTTGGCTGACGTGGTGACGTCGAAGTCGAATGTCACGGTCTCGCCAGGAGCGATGTACGCCACGTTGGTGATCAGATTCTTGCCGTCCATCGTCTTGTTCTCCTGGTCTCGAACGTCGCCGCTCGCAGTGAGGTTCGTTATCGACCCGCCGGCAGGAGCATAGAACAGCATGCGTTGCGCCGATGTGCCCGCAGGAGCCACGATGCCGTCGACACCAGGCTGGGCACCACCCAGGATATAGGTGGTCGCGCTAGCCATCTCATCACTGGTCAATGTATTCGTGATGGAGAACGTCACATGATAGGTCTGCGAACCGTCCGCATTGCATGCGGTACGGGTGATGGTGCTGGAACGGCGCAGGTACCAGCCGAGCTTGGATGCGTTCTGCTCGTTCATATAGATGCCGACCTCCGGGTCGGTCTCGCTGTCAGGTGCGTTCTTCGCGAATCCGGCGCCTTGGAAGTACTCGGCCTCATCTTCATGGAACGTATAGGCGTAGAAGTGGCGTCCCTCGGCAAGTGTCCCCATCGCCTGCGCGATCTGTATCATCTTGTCCATCGTCATGTTCGAGAACGCACCGTCCATCACCGCCGACGCCACGTATTCGAAGTACATGTCCTGGGTATCGGGGTCGAACGCCTTATAGATGCCGTTGAGCATGAATTCGGCGGTGTTGTCACCGGTCAGCACCTGACCGTTGTCAAGAGTGATGTCGCCGTTGATGCGTACCATCTCCTGGATGAACAGCGGATCGATGGCGATGACGCCATCAATATCGCACGCATATTCGGACCGCTGCCACACGGTATTCAACATCTCCGCGGTACGGGAAAAGTCCGGCACGGCGAACAAGTCACGTACATCAAACGAAAAAAACAGCGGATCACTAAATACATCGTGCTCCTCGGCCGTAGCACTCTCGCCTAGCGCCACAAACTCTTTGTTCGAATGAAACTCCCCCACCGAGATGTTCCCGTTGTCCACCTGCATCGTGCCCAACGAACCGACCAGGCCGCCGCCGGAACGCTGCTCGGAGGTCGTCTGAGCGACCAGCAGGTAGGTACGAGGTCCGTCCTGTCCCAAGAGCTTCGGCATCGCCTGCACCATGCCGCTGACCTGATCAAGCATGTCGGCGACCTTGTTGATCTGCTCCTTGCCTTGCTCATAGGCGGAACGCACCACGCCGACATGCGGTTGCGGCAGCGCATTGATCGTATCCGCCTGCTGCTGTACCAACTCGTTGGCCTGCGCAAACCCTTCCTGCGCATCCACAATCGGCTGCAGGTTGAGCTGGCCCTCGCCACCGCTGCTCAGGCCGGAATTCATCAATGTCTGCACAGTGGTCGCCAGCGATGGCAGCGTTTCACCGACCAATCCGTCGACCACGTTCACCATGCCGCGCACGGTGGTGACGTCGTCGCCCAGCACCGGCACGTAGGAGGCCACCTGCCACAGCGCACCATCGGTAATCTCCTTGGCGGCGGAGGCGTGGGTCTGTGCCTGCTCGATTGCAGCATTCATCGTGTCGGCATCGCGCAGCTGGCTGACGTCCTGCAGACCGGAAACAGCCTCCACAGCGGCAAGTTCATGATCCCGCACGTCCATCGCCTGCTGGTAAAACCGCCACGCACAAAACCCACCAACAGCACCGAGAACAACCAGTACACCGAGTACCGTCAGAATGATGTTGCGCGTCCTATGGGACTGTTCACGCATGCCGTGTATATGCCGCGCCATGACATCTCCTATTCACCCCAAAAGGTGCGGCCCCTCTATCCTTGGACACACACCACGCCACTGCGGACGTTTCACGTACCAACGAAGACAACCGCGTTGCCAGCTTCTTATGATGCCACAGAGCCCAACACCGCCGCACACGAATGCCGGTTTTCTCCACATACTCCTGCACGTCGGACGGTATGAGCGCCCCTTGTCTCTGCTGCCCTACTAACCGGTGTTATCCGACACGCCCGTACAGATCAGCACGGATCAATCAGTACGATCCGGTTCCTCGGAACACCACCATCACGGTCTTCGCCAGGATTGCCAGGTCACCGGTAATCGACCAGTTCTCGATGTACGAGACATCAAGGAATTCACTCTGCTCCTGCGAGAGGTCGGAACGTCCGGAGACCTGCCACGGGCCGGTGATGCCGGGCTTGACCAGCAGACGCGTCGAATACAGCGAGCCGTAACGCGCCACCTCGTCGGGCAGTGCCGGGCGTGGGCCGACCAGCGACATATCGCCCTTGAACACATTGAAGAATTGCGGGAATTCGTCCAACGAGGTCTTACGAATGAACTTACCGATCTTGGTGATGCGGGGATCGTCCTTGAGCTTGAAGATAAAGCGGTCGGTCTGGCCGCACTCGGCGGCAAGCTTCGCTTTGATCTCCTCGGCATTTGTAACCATCGAACGGAACTTGTACATCGTAAACGGCTTGCCGTGGATGCCCACGCGAGTCTGTTTGAACAGCACCGGACCGCCGTCATCGAGTTTGATGGCGATGGCAACGCCAAGCATGATCGGCGAGCTGATGACCAGGGCTATGGCCGAAAGTACAATATCGATAACTCGTTTGATCACGTACGTGGTTGTTCGGTATTGCGGTAAGCTGGCGATCAGCACCGGCTGCTCGGCGGAGTTCCGCAGATGCAACCGGTGACCGCCGACGTCGGCCAACGATACCGAAATCGCCAGCTCGATGCCCAGTGACTCGATAGCCAGCGACATGGCATGCAACAGCTTCGAATCGCGGCTGAGCACGTCGGCGATGTACACCTCCTGCACGCCCATGCGTTCGATGGTGCGCGCGAACCTCGAGCCGAAGCTCAGAACGCGTAGGTTGTCGGCCCCTTCGATATCCGGATCTGGTACGAAGTTCGTGACGACATAGGCATCATCCGCACTGGGGTCCGGAGCGATCGGGCATACGGCGACCGGCACATAACCGAGCGAGCTGTTGCGGCGCATCAACCGTAGCGTCTTATTGATGCCCTCCGATGAGCCGACGATCACAGTCGCATATTTGCATTCGCCGTGACGGCGATGATGGTGCAGCAGGCATCGCATCATCCACCGGGCGAGCAGTTCGAACACCAGCCCGACCAGCGGCGCAATGATCAGCGCGGTGCGCGGCAGCCGCAGGTTCAGCATGAACGCCATGCAGCTCGACAGCACAATCGTAAAGATTGAGGCATTGATGAGCTTGGTATACAGCTCGTAGCCTTCGGCCATCACATGCCGGTAGTATGCGCCGGCGAAGACCAGGCACAACAGTCCAATCGCACAGTATGACAGCAGGAACAACCAAACCGGCATGACCTGCGTCACCGTGTTGTAAGCCCCGGGGTTGAACGCAAAGCAAATCACCAATGACAGCAGCATTACCAGCACGTCCACCGCCACCAATGCGGCGACGTATAGGTACCGCCACAGCGGCCGGCGACGGATGGACCGGAAGATCGACTGTTCGGTCTCCGGGAACGGCGTGTTCGCGAATGTCATCGGCTCGTGGCGGTCGGCATATTCACTACCACCGGCGGTTTCGGTGGCCCCCGTAACCGATATTCTCATGCCTTGCTCTACGGTAGACGACTCGTTTACGCCAACCGCGTTCCCACCCTGACGCCGCCGACTCTTCGCACGGACACCGGTTTCCCTATGCTCACGTACGCGCTGTTCGCGCGCCGACGACATGCGGATGTCAACAGGTAGCTCCTGTGTACGGAGCTCCCTCCCTTCTCCTTGCACACCCATGATCCTCCGTCTTTCCTCCCCCGAGTTTTACCTATACCAGTTATAAAACCAATAGGGGGGGGGGGCTGTCAAATCTTCACAGCTGCTCCTACGCTCACCTACTATACACCCCCGCGGCACCAAACTCAGTTAACCGTCCATGCGGCGTCATCTGGTTTAAACACACACCGGGAACCGCCAGCCTCAGAAAGAGATACGTACCCCCTATCAATGCGAGATTATCGACGCCATCCCCACGCATTCTTAACAGGAACGCTGCGATACAGAGAAATAACTCACTATTCATTCTCCGTTAATGTTCCCGTACCGCTCAATGCACCTTCATCGGACGGCTAGCTACTCCCAGTGCCCGGCGTTCCCTCGGGCCCCAGGTTTGAATCCGGCTGAGGATCCGACGACGTCTCCGGAACGACTGATGTCGTATCGCCACCGGTGTCGCCGTAGGTATATCCGTAATCGTAGTTGTAATACCCGTTGTCAGCAGTCGCATTCTGCGCCGCCAGCTCCTCCATCGAGGCGTTCACACCGTCACTAGCGGACTGCAATGCAGTCTGCGCATCCTGCAGGGACTTCAGGTCGGGATCATCCTGCTGCAGCAACGCATTCGCCGTATTGATCGCCTCCTCCAGCGTAACGCGGGTGGCGTTGTCTGCTACGGCCCACAGGCTGTTGTCCAGCAGGGTCTGCGCATCGTTGACCGCGGTCTGCAGCGTGTTGCGGGCACTAGCTTTGTCGGCAACAGTCTTTTCATCACGACTGTCAGACACGGCCTTGGCGGCCTCGGTGACATTATCGGCACTATCGGTGAGCTGCTGCGCCAGTTCCTGATTCGTCTTGGCATTGCGCTGCAGATCCACAGTGGACAGCGACGTACCGCAGGCGGCGGCCTCATCGATAGCGTTCGCATCGTCGATGGCATCACTCAACGCACTCACGGTGGCGGCATCCGCAACTTGGTCGGCGGTGATCGCCTGTTCGTCCTGTGCATCGGCAAGCGCTTGGTCGAGCGTGTCCCGTGCGGTGTTATATTCCTCGGATGCGAGGGTGCATGTGGACAACGCTGCGGTGTGATCCGCGTCGTTTTCCCGGTTGTGCCACAGCAGCACGCCGCCGACAGCCACTGCCGCGACTAGAACCACGCTGACGATGGCTATAATCACAGGTTTGTACGACCGTTTCTTAACCGGTGGTTCGGGGTTCCCCATGCCGTGCGCGTCATCAGCTACCGAACCGCCGACCGGCGCGATGGTTGGCGGGATTTCCGCGGGCGTCTTGCCGCTGACGACACTGCCAAAGTCCAACGATGGCACGGTCCCGATAACGGCAGTCTCCTGCGCGGCGGGACCACTTTCCGGAAAGAGCCGTGTCCCCTCGAACGCGGAGGTCTCCTGTGAACGATCTGACGGCGTAGGAGAAGCCGCGCCGGATGTATCGGTCATCGTCACGGTGGTTTCACCGTCGACCGGCAACGGCGCCTCCAACACAGTGGTTCCTGTATCAGCGCCGACATCTGAAGCGGAGTCGGCAAGATTCGTTGCATCGGCGGAGGTGATTGCCCGGGTTTCCGCGGTCGAGGGCACACCTTTCGGCGCCGCATGGCGCGGACCGTCCGCGGGCTCGTCGCTGGGGTCGGGCGCAGGGAACTCAATGGGCGGGATATCCCAGAACGTGTCAACGACATCACCGTCCTTGGCCCTAGAGACAGGGGGCTTCGGCGGTTTACCGGCGTTGCCGGCCGCACGCTGCAGGATGTCAGCATCGCTGTCCGCCATCGGTTTATTCGGCGGCACGGGAAAGCTCAGATCCATGTCGATATCGGAATGGCTGCCATCGCTCATTGTCAGACCGTCCCTCTCATACGCGTCCTACATACTCTCTGAAGAATAGTGTAATAATGCCGCTGACGAACCCGACCACCGCTGCGTTGCAGTACCACGGAACGCTTCCCATTTGAAAAACATTCGCGCCTCCGGAGACGAAATGATTCGGCGGCTGGACGTATCAACATCCAGCCGCCGAGTCTCATACCATTACGTGCTTCACGTTACTAACGGCGCTTGCCGTTGGTGCCGCCTTTGCGCTTGGTGTTGCTGCGCTTGGTGCCGTCCTCGTAATAGTAGTAGTAATAGTTGCCGGCGTGACTCTTCTTCGGATCGGCGAAGGTGAAGATGAAGCCGAGCACGGGAACGCTGGCGGCCTTCAGCGTCTCGGCGGTCTCCTGCAGATCCTTCTTCTCAGTGATGCCCTTGCCGGTGACTAGTACGATGCCGTTGGCGAGACGACCGAACACAACGCCGTCGTTCGAGACGGTCATCGGGGCGGTGTCGACGATCACGTAGTCATACTGGGTGAGTGCCTGCTTGACCAGTGCCGTCATCGTGTCGGAATTGAGCAGGATGCTGGCGTTCGCCGGGCGTTTGCCGGCGGGCAGGATGTGGAGGTTCGGCTTCCAGTAGCTCTGGACCACGTCCTTCGGGGTCATCTGCCCGGAGAGCACATGGGCAAGGCCCGCATGGCCTTCGATACCGAGATGGTGGGCGACGGACGGGTGACGCAGGTCGGCGTCGATGAGGAGCACCTTCGCACCGTCCTCGGCCAGTGCGGCGGCCACGTTCACGGCGGTGGTGGTCTTGCCTTCAGATGGAGAGACGGAGCTGATGACGATCAACTGGCCTTCACCAGCGACACGGTCGGTTTTCAGGAACGAGATGTTGGTGCGAATACGACGGTATTCCTCGGCGATCGGGCCACCCGGCTGGGCGACGACGACCGGCTGCTGCTTCAGCAGGATCTGATCGTCCGGAATACTGCCGATTGCCGAGGATCCGAGGATGCCTCGGACATCGGAGGTCGTGTCGATACGGGTGTTGAGCATCTCACGGACAATTGCGAAGCCAATGCCCAGGATGACACCGACGACTAGGCCGGCGGCAAGGTAGAGCGGCACGTTCGGCGAGCTCGGCCCCTCCGGCAGGGCGGCCTGCTGCACAACGGACAGCGACACCGGGGCCTGGTCCTTGGTGACGGTGTTCATCGAGGTCGAAACCTGCTCGCTCAGGCTGTCCGCCACGGCGTTGGCGAGCTGCTGGGAAAGCGCGGGATCCTCGGTTTCGGCGGTGATATCGACCATGAAGGTGCCGTCAGGGTTGCTCGCGGTGATCAACTCGGCAGTTTCGGCGACCGTGGTATCAAGGCCAAGATCGTCGATGACCGGCTCGAGTACGGCTTCGGTCTTCACCAGTTGCGGGTAGGTGGCGATCTGCGTATTGATGTAGGAGCCGATCGAGCTGTACTGCGAGGCGTTGGCGTTGTCGCTGATCGCGCCCTGGCCGGACATGGCCAGCAGCTCGGCCGTCGCCTCATACTTCTTCGGCGCCAGGAACGTATAGGCCGCCACGGCGGCGAACACCACCACGCACACGACGATCGCGGAGACGATGTGCTTCCGGATCATCTGCAGCAGTTCTCCTAAGGTGATCCCCTCTTCTTGTTCCATCTGATTCTGATCCATCAAGAATCCAATCTCTCGTCATACGACATGACACAATATGGAAAGCATGCTAGCAGGGGGGCAGGATGTGGGGATGGGCCCGGCGGCGAGACGGGGTGCCCACCTCTATATATGGTCCGGCTACGGGCGCGGCGACCGGGCCGCCCGGCGCGGCGCGGCGGTCGGGAGGCCGCACTCCCCCATGCCCTGCCTCGACCCGTCGCGCACATTGTGCATATGGGCGCTTGCGCGCACCCCTTCGCCGACCCCCTTTCCCTGTCCGTTGTATCGTTGAATCAATGAGCGAATAACCATTCGACATCGATCCACCCGATTGGAAAGGGCCATCATGCAGTTGCCTAGCGAATCGGCGGTGACGCTGCGGGACGACTGGGACGTCAACGACCTGGCCTCGTACCTGCGCCGGTCGCAGCGCAGCCGCATCACGGTGGTGGTCTCCGTGCCGCAGCGGCAGGCCAAACCGCCCGTCGACGCCGACGAGCTCAAGCGACGGCTGGGCGCCAGGGCCGACGTGGTGGTCGTTCCGACCGCGCTGACGTACAAGCTGACCGACGCCCTGGGCCGTACAGGGTCGGTGTTCGGCGGCGCGGCCCGCATGTACCCGTGCGACGACGGATGGCTGGCGGACCGGTACCGGACCGAGCTGATCCAGCCGAAGGGCTCGCCGAACTCGATGCTCGGCGCGATCGAGCAGGCCGTGGCCCACGAGCTGCGTCGCATGGACGAGCGCGAACGGCGGCGTCGCAAGGCGACGACGGCATCGGCGCATACTGTTCCGGCGAGCGTGTCATCCGCCGCCCGTACGCAGGCGACCGCACAGTCGTCGACGGCACGCCCCGTTCCCGCCGGGACCGGGATCGCGGGAGCCGGCGGAGCGGAGGACGCCGGGACGGGAGCCGCCGAAACGGGGGCCGCGAACACGGGAGCCGCAAGGACCGAAACTGCCGGAACCGCCGGAACCGGCAAAGTCAAAGGCAGGGCCAAGATCTCCCGAAAGGCGCGGAAGGCCGCCGACAGGATCGGAAAGACCTCCCCCGCCACCGTCCCCGCGGGCGCCCCCATCCAGCTGGATCTGCCGCAAAACGGCGCCGGCGTGTTCATCGCGGACACCGCGGCCCGCGCGGCCACGCTGGCCGGGTACCTGTGCTCCCCGCAGTCGTCGATGCCGGTCGTCATCGCCACCCGCAACGTGGGCATGGCCGCGGCGCTGGCGGACACCGAGGAGCTGGCGAAGATGCTGCGCGGCGCGGCCCACGTGGTCGACGTGATCGGATCCGACGCGACGTCCGAGCTGAACGCCCGCATGCCCAAGGGCGTGCAGACCTTCGGCAACGCCTGCCGCGTGATCCCCGCCGGATCGGACTGGGTCAAGCGCGGCGGCGTGAAGCTGTTCTGGGGCTGGACGATGGGCGACCGCGGGCGGATCACCGACGCGGTGCTGCAGGAGGCCGCGCGGCTGAGCTTCAGCAACTCGTATTCCACCAACATGGCCGCCGGCTCCAAACGCGCCGTGTCGGGCACGGTGATGGGCAGCCCGGCCGAGGGGCGCGTGCTGGTCAGCCTGGGGCGGGGGCTGTACGCCACGATCCTGACCACGCTGGTGACCAAGGACGTGCCCGGCGATCGGCTGTTCACCAAGGGCATGGCGGTGACCGGCCTGTTCGACGAGGACTCCCGGCGCCTGGACCTGACCGCGCCGCGGCCGCGCGAGGCGCGCGAGGCGCTGGCCGGATACGCCAGCGGCATGGTCGTGCCGGCGCGGGTGACGGCGGCGCGCAGGGACTCGTGCACGCTGGAGCTGTTCCCCGGGGCCGTCGTGGAGGTGCCGGCCGAGGACGCCGGGCTCGGCGCCGACCTGCGCTGGGAGCTGACCGTGGGCGCCGTGGTGCCGGTCGCCGTCATCGAGCGCGACGACGGCGAGGACGCGTGGTCCGACGTCGACGCGACGGGGAACGTCCGGCTGCACTGGCTGATGTCGCTGCTCGACGCGGACGGCACGGTCAGCCCCGCGCCGAGCTACTTACCGGGCGGTCCGGCGTGGATCGCGATACCGGACGCCTCCGAGGCGGCCGTGCGCCAGCCGGAGCAGCGCGAGCTGGCGACCGTCGACGAGCGGCAGCTGGCCGCGCTGATCCCCGACAGCGCCGACACCGCGTCGGCCCAGCGCATCCGCGACCTGTACGCCCAGCTCGTGCAGACCCGCCAGGAGCTCGTGGCCGCGGAACGCCAGCGCGACGCCACCGCGGCGCAGCTCGAGCGGGCCAAGCAGCGCGCGCTGGAGCAGCGGCGCAGCATGCGGCAGCAGTCCAGGCACCGGAGCGCTGCGGGCGTGGACCTGCAGGGGCGCTTCGCCGACCCGCGCCAGCAGCTCGACTTCGAGGTGTATATGGCGTGGGTGACGCGCATCCCGGCCGCGGAGAAGGCGGACAAGCCGCTCAAGCGGGACTGGGCGTACGGGCCGGACTTCTTCGCGAGCCTGGAGGCGGTGCAGGGCGTGGACCGCGAGAAGGTGGCGCACGTGATGCTCGAGGTGGTGCTCGGGCTCGACCGCGAGCTGGCCAGCCGCGGCCTGCACCAGCTGCGCACCGGCGAGGGCGGCGGCGACCCCAAGCGCCGCACGGCCGCCGGCGACACGTATTGGCGCGTGTACCTGCAGACCAACACGCCGAGCGCGCGGCGGCTGCACTATGTGCGCAGGGCCGACGGGTCGGTGGTGTTCACGCGGGTGGGGCTGCATGATGATTTCAGGGGGTGAGTGGTTCGTCTGATGTCGGCGTCTCGATCCGGGCTGGGGGCAGCATGCCGGATAGCAGTGGTGCCGCTGCACCATAGCAGGTCAAGATACAAATTCGAGCCAGACTACAGCCTGCAATCCGCCACGAAGAAACACCGGCAGCTATCAATCAGCACATTGCTGGACCGTACAACGCGGCATTCCCGGACGTAACCTTTCAACACGCCCTTCGAAGCTACGCAGAAAGCGCATTTCACAACACTGCCCAGAGGTTACCCTAAAATAGGAGACGGACTTAATGGCTGTCGCGCGTGGTCTTGGGTCCACATGTCGGTGGCGCCCCCGCTGATTCATTGGGTCACTCCTAACTGAGAGGAGTGGCTGATGGTGATGAATGTGGGGGCGCGCTTACTTTTTCCGATATGGAATCCCGTACTTTAGAGGCTCTTCCGGTTTTCGTGTGTGTTGGGTGTGGGGAGAGCCGTGGGGCATGATGGTTGGTTGTGAAGAAGATAACCGAAGATGCCCCGCGGCCTGTACGCGAGTTTAGCAGGTTCGACGGGAGCGTGTTGTTGGGGTTGGATTCCCTGGGGTTGAGGGGCGTGGCGCAGCGTCATGTGCCGCGTGGAGGCCGGGGCGGCGTGTGGGAGATCCGCTGCGAGCCGGTCGAGCCGGCGAGGCTGTGCCGGGAATGCGGGATCCCGGCGCCGGTGCGCAGCTCGCGCTGGCGCCGGTTCGTCCACACGCCGCTGGGCAAGGCCGGGGTCCACCTGCTGGCCCGATGTCGTCGTTACGAGTGCCGGACGTGCGGCGGCGCGTGGGAGGATGATCTGTCGCGTGTAGGCGCGGGCGGGCGGAGGCTGACGGAGTCGGCCGTGTGGTGGGCGGTCGCCTCGGTGGTGCTGGACGCGATGAGCGTCAGGAGCGTGGCCATGACGCTGGGCTGCTCGTGGGACTGCGCGAACGACGCGGTCCTGGCCAAGGGGCTGGAGCGTCTGGTCGACGACGAGCATCGCCTGGACGGGGTCAGCGTGATCGGCTGTTTTTAGTCAAGTTGGTGTTTCGGTTTTCGTCAGGTATTTTTTTCGGTTTTGGGCGTGGGTGTGCCGGCCGGGTGTGTTTTATTGGTTTTGGGGTTTGCCGAACATGAGTGCCTGGCTGATGCGGTGGCTTTGTCCGGTGAACTCGATGAGTCGTCCGTGGTGGACGATGCGGTCGATGATCGAGGCGGCGAGTTTGTCGTCGGCGAAGATCGTGCCCCATTTGCTGAACTCGATGTTCGTGGTGAAGATGATGCTCCTTCTCTCGTAGCTGCCGGCGATGACCTGGTAGAGCAGTCTGGCGCCGTCGACGTCGAAGGGCACGTAGCCGAACTCGTCCAGGATGATCAGATCGGCTTTGGCGATGTCCTTGAGCATGGTCTCGAGGGTTCCCTCGCGCTTGGCGCGGCCCAGCTGAAGGACGAGCTCGGCGGTGGGCAGGAAGCGTACGTTCATGCCCCGGTCGATCGCGCTCATGCCCAGCGCGGTGGCCAGGTGGGTCTTGCCGCGTCCGGTCTTGCCGTAGAACACGAGGTCCTGGGCCCTGCCGACGAAGTCCAGGGAGAGCAGCTCGTCCCGGGCGTACCCGTCGGGCAGCTTCACGTTCGTGAAGTCGTAGCCGTCCAGCGTCTTGGGGACGGGGAACCGGGCGCGGCGCAGGAGCCTGGCGCGCTTCGAGGTCTCGCGGTTGTCCAGTTCCGTGTGCAGCAG